>Ga0228536_1000091_pt1 | contig 225698 bp, 192 predicted proteins | sample SJ1Smetagenome_FD_168611 | JGI IMG/M metagenome (GOLD analysis project Ga0228536, IMG submission 168611) | Enriched culture of PCE-dechlorinating microbial communities from Ithaca, New York, USA - SJ1.S | ecosystem: Engineered > Modeled > Simulated communities (microbial... > Unclassified...
AATGATCCGGCGCTTTCTGATCCACCGCCAGACCAACAAAATACTTGGCTGGCAAGTTTTCGTTGATATAGACTTCCACCTGGCGTTCCGAGAGGTTGTACAGAAAAGCGATCAAGTCTGCCTTAAGTACCAGTGCCGGGTCAAACGGTGGACGACCAACCACCCCTTCCCCCTTGTATAACCGGATCAGCTTGCGGGTGTAGCGTTTCCAGTCGATGATTTCGTTCAGCATGCGCAGAAAATGTTTCTCAGGCACGATCTGATCATAGAGATACTGCCCGTAAAAGGAATTCTCGCCGCTTTCTACATACCGTTGTTTTTCCATCGCTGCCTCTCAAGGTTGGGATTAGACTACTCTAATTGAATCATATTTTGCCTAAAACGTCAATTTTGAACTTGTTTTTCAACACCCTCCAATTTTGAACTTGTTTTTCAACACCCTTAATGATAAAATTTGAATATAACAATTGAAAACGGAGGAATTTCGTGAAAAAATAAAAATCTATTAGCAATCATATTGTCACTATTAGCAATTCTACTAACTCAGTTAGCGTGTGGTTCATCAAATACTGGCGAGAAGGTGGGCGAAAGTGAAGGCACAACGGCAGTTGCACCACAAATTGAAGTCTACAAAGCCGGAGATATTATCAAAGTTGATGATTACACAATCACCTTGGAAACTACGGAAATCCAAGGGTCGAAACTTATTGCAAACTTTGTCGTAGACAACTCAGCAGGGACTAAGGAGATTACAATCAGTTCTTTGATGAGTTTTGAAGCAAAAGATTCTGAAGGAAACAAGCTATCCACTGCATTTTGTGATGGCAGTGGACTTGATGGAAGCGTGTTAGTCGGAGATAAATTAAGAGGAAGCATTTGTTGGGATGGTGTCTTGGAAGGTGCAACCTTGAAAATTTATTATGAACCAAGTTTATTTGGAAGCGGTGCGATTGTTTGGGAAGTAGGAAAGTAGATTGAGTTCCGTACGGGACGACTAAGGTCTTTCTACTCTTTGGCTATTGATAACTTCTTACAGATGTAGGCCTGATTCTGATTTTGAATCAGGCTTTCTCATATTGGTTATCTAAAGTTACGGCGGACATCGTATACAAAAGGATTAGAGACATTCGGTCAGATCCACTCGCTGGTGTCCTCACCAGCGAGATCAAAGTGTTCTAGCGCGATCTCCCCGGATTAAAAACCGGGGCAGGTGAGACCGGTGCTATCAATAGCAAAGTGGGCGTAAGCCTTACGTTATGCATAATCTTAGACCCACGTTCAATCTACACTACTCCACTTCTTAAGTTTGCGTATAACGATCAAAATGAATGAATGGAGCTGGTCTTTTCAAGAAGCTCCATTTTCTTGTGTAAAGGCTAAATAAAAACCCTCCAATTTCTTACCTTGACGATTAGACCGTTTGCGGTAAAATTGTTTGGTTACATTATTGACAAAAAATATGGATAAAAATATCTGTTAATGTCTGCAATCGCGGCACGAACGGATTTCTGAAAGGAATTGCGATGTCTACAAAAAGAACCTATCAACCAAAAATTCGCCGCCGTGTGCGCGTACACGGATTCCGTGCCCGTATGTCTACGAGTGACGGTCGGGATGTGTTGAAACGCCGCCGCCTGCGCGGACGCCATCAGCTCACCACCAAGTCTAACAATCACGTCAAACGCGTGCGCTGGTAGACTGCAACGGGATGGAAGTCAGGTCAATCGCCGGGCTTTCGGTCACGCACCTCAAGGACCCAAGGGCAATCCAAAAGGTCAAACAAGAGGGAGAATCTGTAGCGAATTCGCTGGCAATTCTTGTGACGAAACCTAATGACTTCCAGATCATTCGGTATGCAGTTATTGCAAGCCGATCAGTGGGAGGGGCAGTTCAGCGCAACCGATGCAGACGTCGATTGCGCGCCAGAGCAGTTGAGAATCTGAAAAGACTTGAAGTGAGCTTGGATTGTGTTTTGATTGCCAGAAAAAGGCTTCTATACGCCGAACCTCGGGAAGTTGATACCGCGGTTCAAGATTTGTTTAACCGAGTTTGTAATCGGACAAGCAAAAATGAATGAGCATGATCCATCCCATGAGGCTGACTGCCAGACCTGCGATCCGGAATTATCGGATTTGCCAAAAAGGCTAAGCAATCTGCCGCGACTGCTGATCTTGTTAGTGATAAAGGCTTATCAAAAAACAGTGTCAAAAACTTTGCCGCCGAATACTTGCCGCTTTTATCCGACTTGTTCGCACTATACTTACCAAGCAGTTTATAAGTATGGTGTATTGAAAGGTGGATGGATGGGTGTGAAACGCATAGTGCGCTGCAATCCATTCAATCCAGGCGGTTTTGATCCAGTACCTTAGGAGATTTATGAACAAAAAATACCTGCGTTCTCTGTTGATGGTCCTTCTGGCGGGATTACTTCTCGCTAGTTGTGCAATGGGCCCCCGGGCTGAAAGCACTCCGGGCATCAGCGCTGGGGAGAACCAAATATTTGTATCTTACTTGAATTACGTCTACAAAATCGATCCCGCAAATGGGATTGCGTCCTGGCGTTATCCCGAGAAATCCAACGTCAAGCAAGTTTTCTATGCTCCGGCGTTGATTGACGGTGAGTTCATCTATGTTGGGGATTTTGCGAATGATTTCCTCAAGATCAACGTGTCTGGAACACCCACAATCGACTGGACCTTTACAGAAGCCAAAGGCTGGTATCAGGGAAAAGCAGCAAAAGATGGTGACCTTATCATTGTTCCTAATGCGGATCGCAATATTTACGCAATCGATGTGAACAACAACCTGATCTGGACGCATCAAGGCGATTTTGCTTATATCTCTGAACCACTGATCGTCGATGATATGGTGATCGTCAGTTCGCAGGATCATAAAGTCATTTTCCTCAACAAAAAAGACGGCACGACAATTCGGGAGATAGATTTAGGTGGAGCTGTAATTGCAGCTCCCTTCTACGACCCGACGACGGATTCAATTTTTGTTGGCTCTCTTGCAAACGAATTCGTGAGAATTAGCCGGCAGAGTGGTGAAATCGTCTGGCGTTATAACGACAATGGAAACCTGGGAAGTGTTTGGGCGGAACCGATTATGGTGGAAGGTCAGCTTATTTTCAATGACAAAACTGGCAAAATCATCTCTCTTTCTCCTGAAACCGGTTTGGAAAACTGGAGAATGAATGCTGGTGGAACTATGCTGGCAGGGCTTGCTCTGATTGAAGACAAGGGCTTTGTTGTCGCACTGGAAGACGGAACGGTAACCCTTTATGATCTGAACCAACAAGCCATCTGGTCCCGCATTGTCAGCGGGAATGTGTACAACACACCCGTTGTGACCGAATCCCTGGTTCTTGTTGGTGCCATCAAGGGGGATAATCTAGTCTACGCATTTGATTTCCAAGGTCAGCCTGTCTGGACCTTCAAACCTGAGAAATAGAGAGGTCGACTATGTGGGATACCCTGATTGTTCAACCCTTTACAAACGTCTTATTGATGATCACGATGCTGGTCAAGAATTTTGGCGTTGCGATTATTCTTTTTACCATTCTGATCAAGCTGATCACCTACCCTTTGACTGCCAGGCAGATGAAATCCTCGCAAGCCATGCAGGATATGCAGAAAAGCCCGCGCTATCTCAAGATGCAGGAGAAGTATAAGGATAATAAAGAAAAATTGGCAGAAGAGCAGATGAAGCTTTACAAGGAGCTGGGGGTCAGCCCCTTTGGTTCTTGTCTGCCAATGCTTATCCAATTACCGGTCATTTTTGGGCTTTATCAGAGCATTATGCGCGCTATGGCCAGCACGCCTCTTGAGTTGGTCAAGTTGGAACGAACGATTTACCCTTTCCTTGATCCCACCAAGATTTTGCCGATCCAGAATCGTTTCTTGTGGATGGATCTGGGTCAACCTGAACGCTTGATGGTAGCTGGGATTGGTATTCCTGTGCTTACGATCCTGGTAGTTTTGTCTACAGTCGTGCAGACCCGAGTGATGCAGCCCCCAAGTGAGGGCGGCAACGACCAGGCTGCTGCCATGACAAACAGCATGACTATGACCATGCCGATCCTGATGGGAGTCATGGCTTACCAATTCTCTGCGGGTCTGGCTCTTTACTTCGTGGTCAGTAACCTGACGACCGTTGCCCAGTATGCAGCAATGGGAAAAACTGATTGGTCAAGAATCTTCCCATGGATAAAATCCAAGCCAAAAGTGAATAAGCCGAGCATAGTCATTCCTGATCTTCCAGATGAAGAAGAAGATGAACCAGAAATCGTTGAAAAGGTGATAAAACCTTCAGCAAGGGCAGCCGCGAAGCGCCAGCGTCCGAAGTTAAAAAAGTAAGCAAGTTTGAAAGTTGAGTGTGTCTGATGACTAAGAACCAAACCACCCTTGAGGTTATTGCCCCAACAGTCGAAGAAGCTATCGAAAAGGGGCTGGAGCAATTAGGCGTTCAAAAAGAGGATGTGGAAATTGAAGTTTTGGATGAAGGAAAGCGGAATTTATTCCGATTTGCCTCCAAGCAAGCCCGCATCAAGCTAACCGTACTTGGAAGCAGTGACTTCTCAAACCAGGATGCTGATGATGAAACAGAAGACGAGAGCGCTTCGTTTGAAGAAGACGATGATCTCAATTTTGAAGAAATGCTTGAGGCAGAAATGAACTCAAACATCATCGATCAAGTTGACTTGGAAAAGACAGAGATCGAAATAGTGGTCAAAGACACCGTGTCGGAACTGCTGGAAAAAATGGATGTGCAAGCTGGAGTCAATGTTGAGAAAGTTTACCAGCAAGAAGAAGGCCGGGAAATCATTTACGTCAACATTGAAGGTTCGGATTTGAGCTTTCTGATTGGACGTCGGGCTGAAACCCTGAACGCTTTGCAATACATTATCAGCCTGATGGTAAATAAAAAAGTCAACCAATGGATTCCACTACAGTTGGATATCCAAAACTTCCGCCACCGCAGAGAAATTGAGCTGCAAAAACTTGCCCGAAGGATGGCTGACCAGGTCGTATCCACTGGTCGCAGGCAGTGTCTTGAGCCAATGCCGCCGAATGAGCGCAGGATTGTGCATATGGAATTGCGGAAGTATGACCTGGTTTATACTGAATCAATTGGCGAGGAACCAAATCGCAAGATTTGTATCTATCCAGCCGAATAAGAGATTGTGAAATGCGCGCTTTGGATCTGATTGTAAAAAAAAGGGATAAGTTAGCTCTGACAAAGTCTGAGATAGACTTTCTTGTTGATGGCTATGCCCATGATGAAGTCCCTGATTATCAGATGTCAGCCTGGGCTATGGCGGTTTTGCTTAATGGGATGACCGACCAGGAAATCACTGACCTGACGATGGCAATGGCACATTCCGGTGAGATACTTGATCTCAGTGAGATTGGTGAATTGGTGGTGGATAAGCATTCCACTGGGGGAGTTGGAGATAAAACTACCTTGAGTGTCGCGCCGATGGTGGCAGCCTGTGGGCTGCCTGTCGGGAAGATGTCGGGCAGAGGTCTGGGTTTCAGCGGTGGAACCATCGATAAACTCGAGTCCGTACCTGGATTTATGAGCAATCTCACTACAGAACAATTCATCAGCCAATTAAAGCGGATTGGAATAGTTCTAACCGGACAAAGCGCTGATCTGGCACCAGCCGACGGTAAACTTTATGCCCTGCGCGATGTGACAGGTACAGTTCAATCCATTCCACTAATTGCTTCCTCCGTCATGAGTAAAAAGATCGCTGGCGGCGCAAACGCGATTGTTCTGGACGTCAAAGTTGGCAAAGGCGCTTTCATGCAGACGCTTGAAGATGCGCGGAAACTCGCGAATGTAATGGTTTCAATTGGAAACCTGAGCGGCAGGCGCGTGATTGCGGTACTTTCGCCAATGGATCAACCCCTTGGAGAAGCCGTTGGAAACGCGCTGGAACTCAAAGAAGCGGTTGAGCTGCTGAGGGGAAATGCCCCTGAGGACTACCGCTACCATTGCATGCACCTGGCTGCCTACATGCTGATTCTTGGCAAGAAGGCGGAAACCATGCAGGAAGCCTTGGCCATGGCTGAAGCAACCATAGTTGATGGAAGCGCGATGAAAAAACTGGAGGAGCTATTTGCCGCCCAGGGCGGAGATGTCTCCTATATCCAAGATCTTGAGCGATTGCCGAAAGCCAGAATTCACAAAACCATTACCGCAGAGAGAAGTGGTTGGGTAAAGACTGTGGACGCAAAGGAAGTCGGAGAAAGCTCTGTGACATTGGGCGCTGGTCGTTCGAAAAAAGATGACAAAATCGACTTTGGTGTTGGAATCCTGGTCAAGGTGAAAATTGGTGAATTAGTCGCTGAAAAAGAGCCTCTTTTTGAGATTCACGCCAACGACGAAGAGAAGCTTAACCAGGTTTTGGAAAAATTAAAAAGTGCGGTTGAGATAGTAGACGAACCGGTAGAACCACCCCCATATTTTTGGGACGTTATTGGTCTGAATGAATAGCAGAAACCCGGTTCGCCGGGTTTTTTATTGGAAATTGGAGAATAGTTAATGCTGGCTGAACGTAAGAACATCAGAAATGTGGCAATAATTGCGCATGTGGATCATGGTAAGACGACCCTGATCGATTCCATGCTGAAACAGGCAAAGGTTTTCCGGGAGAACCAGAAGGTTCAGGAACGCATTATGGATTCCAACGATCTGGAAAGAGAACGTGGAATTACCATTCTTGCGAAGAACACTGCCATCACATTACCGGAGCCTGAAACCGGCGATTTGATCAAAATCAATATTGTCGACACCCCCGGACATGCTGATTTTGGCGGAGAAGTAGAACGAATCATGAATATGGTTGATGGCGTTCTGCTGTTGGTGGATGCTGTTGAAGGGCCTAAGCCGCAAACCAGGTTTGTGCTTAAGCAGGCAATCGCCAAGAATCTGCCGACTATCGTGGTGATCAACAAGCTGGACCGGCGCGATGCCGATGCTGACCAGGCACTGAATGCGACTTTTGATTTGTTTGTCGAACTTGGAGCCAGCAGCGAGCTGCTCGAATTCCCAATTATCTATGCCGATGGTCTCGCTGGCAAGGCGGGCAACTCCGAGAAACTTGAAGAGAACCTCGCGCCCCTGTTTGAGAGTATTTTGAAGAAAATTCCCGGACCATTGGCAGACGTTGATGCGCCTTTTCAGATGCTGGTAACCAACCTTGGATATGATGAGTACAGTGGTGTTACAGCGACTGGCAGGATCCACGCGGGAAGTGTGAAAGCGGGTGGGCAGGTGATGCGGCTCAAGCTTGATGGCACATCCGAGCGGATCCAGGCGAAATATCTGTTTGCTTACCAGGGGATATCCAAGGTTGCGATAGAGACTGCTGAAGCTGGGGAGATTGTTACCATTGGCGGCTTAAAGGATATCCAAATTGGAGAAACGCTGGCAGATGTGGAAAACCCGGAGGTTCTCCCTGCAATTAAGGTGCAGCAGCCAACCGTGCAAATGACATTTGGGGTGAACACTTCCCCCTTAAGCGGTCGTGAGGGCAAGTGGAGTACTTCAAGGAAGCTATGGGAGCGCCTGACTGAGGAACTAAGAACGAACATCGCCTTGCGAGTTGCTCAGACGGACCAACAGGACACCTTCCTGGTATCCGGGCGCGGTGAGCTGCATCTCGGCATCCTGATTGAAACGATGAGGCGTGAGGGTTACGAGTTCCAGGTGAGTCGGCCCGAAGCGATCATTGTTCAGGATGAATCCGGCCAAAAACTTGAGCCTTTTGAAGAAGTGCATATCGATGTCGATAATGACAGCGTTGGGATAGTGGTGGAAATGCTGGGGCAGCGCAAGGGCAAGATGACAAACATGACCAACAACCCGGATGGGACTGTGCACTTGATCTATTCCATGCCGACCCGTGGCTTGCTCGGTTTTCGGTATAAGTTTTTAAATGCCACCCGCGGACGGGGCATTCTCAATAGTTTCTATGTTGGCGACAGGCCGCTGGAAGGCGTGATTGAGAGTAAAAACACCAGTTCGATCGTTGCCAGGGAGGATGGAGTTTCCTCGACCTATGGGCTGAAAAATGCTGAACCCCGAGGGATTCTGTTCATCGGTCCCGGTGTGGAAGTTTATGAAGGTATGATTGTGGGTGAGACCCCACGGGCCCAGGATCTTTCGATCAACATCGCTAAGAAAAAACATCTGACCAACATGCGTCAGTCGATACGCGATTTGGACGAGCGACTAAATCCTCCGCGTCAAATGAGCCTGGATGAGATGATTGAATATTTGGGTCCTGATGAGCTGTTGGAAGTCACGCCTGAGAGTTTGAGATTACGAAAGCGCATATTAAACACCCATGACCGACTGAGGGATGAAAAGAACGCAGAAGACGACGAAGATTAGGGTTAAAATTGAATAATAACTAGGCTATGCGCGTAGGTTAAAGAGTTGTGAAGGCAATCCTGCAGCCTGTGTTCGAATTGAGAAGAGTGCTCCAGCAAAAGGTTGAGCGCTCTTTTCTTTTTCAGTCAGGTCAGCCGACGCGCTGGTAATGTAAAGCGTGCGAAAATCAATTCCACCAAATATGAGAGATGTAGGGCGGCTGACAGGCATGAGGATCTGCGCCAGTTCAACGCCATCAGGTGAAAGCTGAACGACTCTGCCGCCATCCCAGATGGCTACCCAAAGATTACCGTCTGAGTCAATGGTCAATCCATCTGGAGTGCCTTCTGGGGGAGTGTAAAAAATCTCTTTAGAGGTCAGTTCTTTGCCCCGTAAAGTGTAGCGATAAATGGTGCAATCCAGGGAATCGGTGTGAAAAAAATATTTTCCATCCAGGCTCCAGCCAATTCCGTTAGAGATCGAGATGTTCTCGAGGCAAATGCTGCAGGTCAGATTGTGCGAAAGGCGATAAAGTTTGGAGGTACCGCGCGGACCCTTCGAGCCTGCCCAAAACTCTCCATCTGGCGAGACCTTGCCGTCGTTGAACATAGAACCCATTCCTTGCGGGATGACATCCAGGAAGTTTGCCGGTGGAGGATCTCCTGGTTGATAAAAGGCAAATCCAAGCTCAGTTGCCAGGAGTAACTGATCAGTATCAGTAAGCGCGATGCAGCCAAATTTCTGACCAATCTGATGCACTCTTAAGTCAAGGCTTGCCGGGTGATATTCATGGAGCAAACCCATGTCAATGTCTACCCAGAAGAGCGTTTGGCGCGTGGGATCCCAAAGCGGGCACTCTCCAAGCACGTTATTGCAGTGAATTAAGGGTTTATCAATCGAATAGGTGAGCATGTTGGGATTTTACCAGCAGACAACGGTGTTTGTCATTCTTTGGTGGCAGTGTTAAAATACGGAAAACCACGTAACGTTGGAGAGCGATGAAAAAAAAGGGAAAACCCTTAGCAAAGAACGATTTCAGACCTAAGATTTTTCAAGCCAAGAGAACTGATTGGATTGGCGTGGCTGGTATGATGCTCCTTGGCGCGTTGATTGGGTTTACCATCAGCCTCTTCCTGCCTCCGAAATATCAAGCGGTTTCTAAACTGACTACGAATCTGGAAGTCGTAACTGATACTAATGTCACGGAAATCATGGTGGACTCCCAGGTCGACCTGGTTGGCACGCTAGTGTTCCACCCGGATGTGGTTGAAAGAGTCGCACTTAGCCTTAAAGATCAGGGACTGTCATATACATCAACGGAATTATTAAGCATAACCAAGATCGAGCGGCAATTGATGAGCACACTAATAAAGGTCAGGGATCCTGACCCGGAGGTAGCTGCTCTTATAGCTACCACCTGGGCTGAAGAAGCCTACGGGCGTTTGAGTGAGGCATATCCTCATGCACTTGCGCTTTCAGAAGCCAAAGCTATCCAGGCGATGCTGACAGGCTGCCTTGAAGACCCTCTCAAAATGGAACTTCCGTTTTGCCAATCACTTACTTCCGAAGTTGTTGAGAAGCTTTTTAGTGAGACAGATAAGGTCATTTTAGAGGAAAGCCCATTAAGCCTGGGGCTGACCGGAGAGCTTAACATCAGCCAGTATCAACCCGCGCTGATCCCGGAAAGTCCGGTAGCATTTCAACGGTCGATATTGATCCTTTCGGGAGCGTTAGCTGGATTGGCATTTTCCCTACTTTTTTTGGAATTGAAAGAACCGGAACGTGATTAGGTTTAAAGAAAACCTTACAGATATTAGTTGGAAACTGTTATTGCTGGCTTTGCCCATCACAAGTTTTCCCTTCCTCTCGAAGCTTTTTGGCGGCACAACAGTCGCGCCATTATCGTTTTTGCCAATGGTTTTACTGATTTTGATGGTTGTCGTGCCAGATTTCCTGAAGAATAAGTCATTACCCAAGCAATTCCAACCTCTTTACGTTTTCTTTTTGATTGCACTTTTATCAATTGCATTTGCTTTCTTCAGAGAATTGCCAAGCTTCCGGTCGATCCCGATTTGGAGAAATGCTGTTGAAGGCGTAGTAACGCTACTATTTGGATTCGGTTTTTATCTTGTGACCATTTATTGTTTAAAAGATCAAAAACAGATCCGCAAAGCTTTGCGTTGGATCAACCTGGGGGGGATGGTCATTATCCTTGCAGCTGGCGTGCAGTTTTTTTCTTACAAGATAAATGACGGGTATCCTGAGTTCCTTCAATTTTTTCAAGAGATAGTCTCTGCTTCCGGCAGATTGTACAACGACAGATCAACTGGCTTGGCTTTTGAGCCATCATGGCTGGCACATCAACTGAACATCCTGTATATTCCAATCTGGCTTGCTTTTACTGTTCGAAGAGAAACTGTCTACACCAAAAAACTTTTTGGAACAATTCCCTATGAATCTCTCCTGCTAGCCGGCGGAATCATCAGCATGTTTGTTAGTTTTTCCCGAATTGGATGGCTGACAATCATCGCAGTCTTAATGTACTTATTATTAAGACTGTCGAGTTCAATGATAAACAAACTGCTGGAGAGAAGGGAGGGGAAAACTGGAAGCAAACAGAGCCAAAGGCAACGTTTCTTTGCAAAACTTTTGCTCTGGCTGTTGCTGCTGGTGATACTTTTGCTTTTGGTGTTCGCTGCTGGTCTGATTATCCGGCGTCTCGATCCTCGTATGGAGCAGTTGTTTGAAATATCTGTGCTGAAGCAATACGGAATTATGGGTTGGGCAAGCAGGCTTAGTTTTGCTGAGAGGATCACCTATTGGCAGACTGCATTCAATGTGTATCTCAAATATCCCTGGTTAGGTAGTGGTTTAGGCGTAGCCGGATACTACTACCCTGATACGATACCCAGTTTTGGTTACCAACTACCTGAAACTCTGTCTATATTGCTCTATGACGGTTTCATTCCAAACGCAAAGAACTTGTGGGTGAGATTGCTTGCAGAGACAGGCATCATTGGTTTTTCGGTTTTTATCGCATGGATGGTGGAGCATTGGCGCAACGCGAAAGCGGTTGAACAGCGTAAGAAATCGGGTTTGTTCAGAGCTATGGGGCTGGCAGGTCAACTATTGATCATCGCGCTGATTGTTGAAGGTTTCAGCCTGGATACATTCGGTTTGCCGTACTATTGGATTGGTTTGGGTTTGATCGTTGCAAGCTGGCGCGCTAAATCTGAGTATCAGGACGGGAAGCCGAAGCGAAAGTCGGCATAAAGGCCGAATTCAGCAAAGTCCACAAATGAGAGCTGTTGCTCTCTCCAAGGTGAGCAAAGCGTTGATTGCCTTCTTTGATCACTTGCAGGTGTGTTAAAACAGCTTCGTTTGTTTTCTCGTCTATCTTAGCTTCGGACAAAATGATTGCCATTTGCCCGGCAAGCTCAGGTGTGATTTGCGGATTAGCATCCCAGGCCGCTTTGAAATCCGGGTACTCTGCCAAACCGAGCAGGATGGGGTAGGTCTTTTTGCGGGTTGTGAGGTCCGTCAGGTTAGATTTCCCGGTGCTGGCTGAGTCTCCCCAAATTCCCAGGTAATCATCCTGGATCTGAAAAGCCAGACCAGCATGCTCACCAATTTTTTCAAGCAAATCTTCCGTTGCCTGGTCAACTCCTGCAAGTATCGCTCCGATTCTGATCGAGGCAGAGATCAGGCAGGAAGTCTTGAGCCGAATCATTACGAGGTACTCGTCGACCGAAACGCTTCTTTCGGTTTCAAAATGCATATCCAGATACTGCCCGCGGATAACGTCCATTGAAGCCTGGCGGAAGATGGAATAAGCACGGGCAAAATCTGAAGGTTCCATATACGCTTCAACTTCACAGAAAATGTCGTGCGCCATCGCGGATAAGTAATCACCAACATTCAAAGCCTGTGCCAGACCATATCGCCGCCAGAGGCATTCCCGTCCATGGCGAGTTTCGCCCTGGTCCTCAATGTCATCGTGAACAAGCGTGTAATTGTGCAGCACTTCCATCGCCACAGCAGCAGGCATCACGCGCTCTGTTTGCCCGCCAAACAAATCACTGCTGGCGAGTAAGAGCATCGGACGCAGACGCTTGCCGGTTTTGGAGGAAGTGTCATCCCAACCAAAGTGATAGCTGACCACTTCGTGGAGACCTGGCAGGCTTTCGGGGGTGCGGGCGAGAACAAGCTGTTTGAGGCTGGTTTCAAACTGATCTTTTAGCAAGGCGAGGTCGCTCATAAGAGTTCAATGCCTTGCAGGTTGCTGATCTTCCACTCTGAGAGCTTACTCACCCCACAGGCAAACATGGCCGTCTGCAGTTCTGTTTTGATTGTTTCAATCTGATTGATCAGTTCAGTTTCACCCTGGTTTGCAGCCAGCAAAAATTTGCGGGCAAACCCGCCCAGTTTGGCGCCAAGCGCTAAGGATTTTGCGAGATCCACGCCGTTTCGCAATCCACCAGAAGCGATTATGAGAGGATCTCCTTCAAGTTCACGCAGCTGTAATAGGTTTTTGGCGGTTGGGATACCCCAATTCTCAAATGCCAAATTTATGGCAATTTTCTTGTTGTCAGGTTGTCGATGCATCTCAACTTTTGCCCAGGAGGTGCCTCCGGCTCCAGCCACATCAATGCCAGCAACTCCCACTCCCAGTAGTTGTTTTGCCGTGTCAAGGTCGATGCCCCAGCCAACTTCTTTGACTAAAACGGGAACAGGGAGCGATCGGCATACCTGTTCAATTTTTGGCAACAAGCCGGAAAAATCGTGGTTTCCTTCCGGCTGGAGGGCTTCCTGAAGGGGATTGAGGTGCAAGTAGAGCGCATCTGCCTGGAGCATATCGACAGCTTTTTTACATTCGTCAATTCCATGACCATAATTGAGCTGCACAGCGCCGAGATTAGCAAAAAGCAGCGCATTTGGGGCGAATTTGCGGATATTGAAGGTTTCTGACAGATCAGGGTTTTCAATTGCTGCCCGTTGGGAGCCAACCCCCATAGCAATTCCGCATTGTTCTGCTGCCAAAGCCAGTGTGCGGTTGAAGGCTGCGCCAGAAGCGGTGCCGCCAGTCATAGAGGAGATCAAGATTGGAGCGGCAAGTTTCTTGTTAAAGAGAGTTAAAGATGTATCGATGCGTTCAAAATCCAACTCTGGCAGGGTTTTGGGAGATAAAAGAACCTTCTCAAAACCGGTCGAAATCATCGACAGAACATCCTCTTCAAGGTTAATCCTTAAATGGTCATCTTTTCTTTGGGGCAGAAGCGCATCTTTTCTCATCATAAAGTGTTATAGTAGAGGCTAAGGTAAATGTCAATCATTTGTGTTTCAGTTAAGGTCATTATAACAATAGAGGTAAGAAATGGAACAAAACGAAATTTTTGAAACAGTCAAGGCAGTTGTAATGGACGTCCTGAAAATCGATGGGGACGATATCACTTTGGAAACCCGTTTTATTGAGGATCTCAAGGCTGATTCGATGGATCAGTTTTTCCTGATCGATGGATTCTGCGAGAAATTTGACATCAACATCTCTGATGAAGATGCTCGTACCATCCAATCTGTCGGTGATGCAGTCAAAGCTATCGTAGCCAACAAAAAGTAAAATCTGCTGAAGCAAACGATAAAGGCATTCCACAGACGGGATGCCTTTTGTGTTTAATCAACTCGTTGTGAGAGTAACCTGTGCAGACAATTTTTATTTGCTTTGGTTTATTTGCTTTGGGTTATGTAGAATGAAATCAGCGAGGTTAAATATGTCAGAAAACAAATCTAAAAAAGGTACACCTGCAGCATCAGATTGGTCAGATGAAGAGAAGGCTGCCACGAAAGAGCGGGCCAAAGAGCTGAGAGATGAAAAATCAAACCGAAGCAAGGCAAGTGATGAACAAGCCGTGATGGACAAGATTGATGAGATGCCTGAGGCGGAACGTTTGATTGCATTGAGATTGCACAAGATGATCAAACAGGAATTTCCTGACCTTTTTGCAAAAACCTGGTATGGAATGCCTGCTTACCAGCTTGGTGGAAAGACCCTGGTCTTTTTCCAGAGCGCGCACAAGTTTGGCTCACGCTACAGCACTTTAGGCTTTAGTGATACCGCCAAACTGGATGATGGCACTTTCTGGCCGACTTCTTTTGCGTTAGTCGAATTGAATTCAGAGGTGGAAGCACAGATACGTGATTTGATAAGGAAAGCTATCAGCTAAGATGATCTAAAAAAAGTGGCTGGTATAACTGACCAGCCACTTTTGCTTCAAATACGAATTATCCGCGTAGATATTCTTGCAAGGATTCTTTGCTAACGCGATAAGCGCTGCCGATCTTGCGGGCTTTTAGTTCGCCTGCATTGATGGCTGCAAGAACATCCTCTTCAGATACCTTCAGGAAACCAGCAACTTCAGAGGGGCTCATAACATCTGGCACACCTGCATCAGCTGCAGGAGCAGTAGGTTGAGTCTGAGACTGACCTTGCCCCTGGGTCATGCCGGCAAGCGAGCCGGAGAGAACATTGCCAATGCCCATGCCAGCGCCAATACCAGCCGTGAGACCCGCTCCACCAGAAGGGTTCTGGGCTGCGTCGCGCATGGCATCAGCAGCTTGAAGCTGGGTGTAGGTTTGCATGTCGAGCATGCCCATCTCACGCAGTTCTTTGGCTGACTTATCCGAGGGCTTTAGATTGCCAATATAGAAAGACTTCAGCAGTAAACCAATTGCCAGGAAGTCGTCCTGGGCTTTGGCGCGCACGCCAGCCCCGAGTTCGTCGGTGAGGCCAATCAGGTCGAGTACATTCTTTTGGGTGGTAGTCTCCCCGAGTAAATCTTGCAGGCGGGAAAGCAGCATGGTGCGGAGGCGGTTTTCGATATCAGAGGTGCGATATGCGCCAAGCTGACCGACGACCTGGGTTACGAATTGCTGTGGATCTGAGACTTGGAAGCTATAGGTACCAAACCCTTGCAGCAGGGCAAGCCCAAGTCCAACACCAGTATTGCGGACGATAATCGGCTGAGGGGTGCCCCATTTGCGATCTGCAAACTCGCGCATGGAGACGAAGTAGATCTCAGCGGTGAAGGGGGTGCGATCTCCAAAAAGCTTGCCCAACAGGTTGGTGAGCAGAGGCACATTTGCAGTACTGATCGTGTGACGTCCAGGACCAAGTACATCCAGCGCGCGTCCATCACGGAAAAAGACTGCCGCCTGGGATTCGCGAACAATCACCTGCGATCCAAAGCGTAAATCTGCGACACCAGTTTCGGGAAAACGATGAACCAGTTCATCAGCCATCTCGCTGGGATATTCAACAACATCAAATACTCTTGCCATATTACTCCTCCATTAATTACTGAACAAATTATTGTGCAATGCCTTTAAGGGCATCTGAACGCTTGTTGAACAAATCAACGCATTCCTGACTGACTGAAATCAAATGCCGAAGTGCGGCGGGCAGGCCGTCTGTACCAATGGAGGACTCCACATTGTCGATTGCGCCAGATACGGTGGCGCCTTTTTCCAACAATTCGGCATCGTATTGATAAATGCTTGCCAATTCTTCTTCATTGATTTTGATGGCATCAAAAAGACCTGCATAACCGTAGGACGCAGTACGAACGCGATCGATGAACTGGCGCAGCTTGATAGCGGCACTTTCCAAATCATCGATGTAGGCTAAACCACCCTGCGAAATCAAGTCGCGCTGCAAACCTGAAATGCGCTGGTAGTGCGCTTCATATTCATTTGCGATAGTTTCACGCAGTAACTTATCAGATAATCTGCGATCACCACGTTCGACATAACCCTTGAACCCAGGAATCTTGGAAAGCAACTTTTTCAATGGGTCGCGATCCTCAGCCACTTTATCAAAAATATCACTCATGTTGCTCCTTTTCTCTATTAGAACTACATCCTAATCTTAGATGTTTCAAGCTAACCTGGCAATAGATAATCTAAGGTTTTCAGGAATTTGTTTAAATATTATAATGGATTTATCAAATATGGAGGAGTTTGTATGGCTTCTGGTACGGGAAATCGGCTTGGCCCCCTGGAATACTTTCTGATCATCATATTGATTCTGATGATTTTGTTTACTTTGCTGTCAATCTTCTGGCCTGCCATCCAGCTTTTTTACCAGAACACCTTTGCTTCCTGATGCGAATAACACAGAAAAAGGCTCAAATGCCAGAATGGATATGGGACGCGATCGACTGGGTCTTTCCGCCGCATTGCCTGGGGTGTGGTCTTGAGGGTGAAGTTATCTGCCCAGAATGTTATGGGACAATCAAGCGCGTGCCAACAAATGTCTGCCCATACTGCAACGCCTATGTAAGCAAAATTGGACATTGCCCAAACTGCGCAAATCGGAAGCCCGCCTACGCACAATTTCGGGCTTTTGCCTATTACGGCGGGGTAATCAGGGAGGCCATCCACCATTTGAAATACCAAAATGATGTGGGTGTTGCCAGAGTTTTGGCGAGTTACCTGCTGAAAGTAATCCAAGCGGAAAATTGGGATATAGATTTGGTCGTACCAATTCCCCTCTCAAAACGCAAGCAAGAACAACGCGGCTACAACCAGGCAGAGCGACTTGCAAAGCCCGTGGCAGAAGCGCTCAAAAAGCCTATCACAACTGAAGGATTAAGCCGGATCAGAGAAAATGCTTCCCAGGTGGATCTGAACGTTCAATCGCGAAGGGAGAATGTGCGCGGAGTTTTTGAGGCTGAACCAGCAGTCGTAAAGGGAAAAAAGATATTGCTCATAGACGATGTTTTCACAACTGGTGCTACGCTTGAATCCGCCTCACAAGCACTGCGGGACGCTAAATCGGGCCTTGTGTACGCTGTTACCGTTGGGAAGTCGGATTTCAATGTTAGTTAAATTTTCGTTTCAATATCGAATCATGTATAATTCCTTAAAATCATATAGGAGGTTCCCATGGCTCTAAATATGGATATTTACACCAAAGACCTTGAATTGACCGACCGAATCAAGGAATATGCAACAAAGAAAGTCGGAAAGTTAGATCGGTTCCTCAGCGAAATCGGTGAGTGCCGCGTGGATTTAGGATATGCAAAGACCGCCCGTAATGCTTCAGATCGTTTCATTGCCCAGGTAACTATTCGCGGAAAAGGCTTTATTCTTCGTTCAGAAGAGAGGGCCGACAGTATCTATGCGGCTATAGACGCCACAGTTGACAAAATGACCCGCCAAATCGAGCGATTCAAGGGTAAGCACTGGCGCAAACGCGCTCCTGAGGCGGCTGAGGTTGCTCAGGCAATACCGACAGAAGAAATCGATGATGAAGAGGAACCCATGATTGTCCGGAGGAAGACTTTCACCCTTACTCCCATGGACGAACAGGAAGCTCTCGAACAACTACTAATGCTCGGGCATGAAGACTTTTTCGTTTTCTACAATGCTGAAACTTCAAAAATCAACGTTCTCTATCGACGCCGTGATGGAACCTACGGTCTGATTGATCCAATTGTTGGATAGAATGGAATGAATGAAGGATTAACATGCAGCCTCATTTGAGGCTGCATGTGTATTAAAATAGCCACAGGAGAACAAAAAATGACTTATGATTATGATGATGATTTTGCGTTGATTCCAAACCTTGATGAAGGTAACGGATTTGATATACCTGCCATTACCAGCTCCGTCAGTGAGATTCTAAAGGCCATTGGTGAAGATCCGGAACGAGAAGGCTTGATGCGCACACCCGAGCGTGTCGCGCGGGCATATCAGGAGATTCTGGGAGGGTATCAGACTGATCCGGTTAAACTGGTTAATAGTGCGCTGTTCAATGTTGATTATGATGAAATGGTAATCGTGAAAGACATTGAATACTATAGCCTGTGTGAACATCATATGCTGCCATTTTTCGGTAAAGCTCACGTGGCATATGTTCCAAGAGGAAAAGTGATCGGACTTTCAAAAATACCCCGAATTGTAGATATGTTTGCGCATAGATTACAGGTTCAGGAAAGAATGACCCAACAAATTGCTGAGTTTATCCAGGAGGTTATCAATCCCTGGGGGGTGGGTGTGGTGATTGATGGGCAGCATCTGTGCATGATGATGCGTGGGATCAAGAAGGAACAGGCAAAAATGACCACCTCGGCGATGTTAGGTGGGTTCAGGAAACGCCTGGAGACCAGGATGGAATTCCTGAACCGCATCTCAAACTAATGGGTGTGTGAGACGGCTTCCCTGTAGATTTCAACCCCAACACGCGATGTGTTGGCAACAAATTCAGGCTTTTCAAGCCTGACCCTTACAGCATCGACACCAAACCTGTCAAGCAGCAACCGCGCAAGATCTTCAGACAAAGCTTCAAGAGTGTAATACTGGGTTTCAGCCACACGGGCAGAAACGGCTTTAGCCGCGGTTGAATAACTAAACGTGTCCTTAATGTCATCAGTCAATCCCGCAGGTTTTAGGTCAGTAAAAAGCGTGATACTTATTAGCAGGGTTTGAGGCTGATCTCTTTCAGGAGACTTTACGCCGATAATGGCGGTTGCCTTTAAATCTGTGATGATGATCTTATCCATCACGGCTCCTTTAGAGAAATTCGCCGCCATCAACACGAATAACTTGCCCAGTCATAAAGTCCTGACTTAGAATGTGCAGTACATTCTGGGCAACAATCTCGGGACTGCCAATGCGCCTTAGCGGAATCTGCCGGTCTGCAACAACCTGTAAGTTAGCGTATTCGTGACCCTGCAATGGCAGCATGGTGCCGGGAGCAACAGCATTGACCGTGATTTTTGGCGCCAATTCGAGGGCGAACATAGCAGTTATGGCATTAATTGCATGTTTTGTAACCCGATAGCTAAAATGGTCTGTTCCATACTGGAAAACTTTGCCATCGCTAATGTTGACTACTTTACCTTCAACATCTTTGGGAAGCTGCTTGGCAAACGCTGAAATCAGCAGCCAAGGGGAAAAAAGATTAATATTAAACACGCGATCGATTTTTTCGGGTGTCGCGGCTTTTCCAGATCCAGCAGGGTAAATTCCAGCATTGTTGATCAGAATGTCAATGTGACCAAACTCCTCGCAGACCCGGGTCATCAAATCCTGGACATGAGCGGTATCTTCCAGGTTCTGCTGGAAGACGCGTGCCTTTCTACCCATTTTTTCAATTTCGGATTTAACCTGGATCACCGATTCAACCGAAGAATTGTAGTGAAGCGCAAGATTGCAGCCCGCTTCGCCAAGCGCGAGCGCTATCGCGCGCCCAAGGCGAATACCACTGCCGGTGACTAAAGCGTTTTTACCTCTAAGTTCCATGTGCAGTTCCTCTTTCTCAGATAGTTAATCTGAATTAACTAATCCACCAATTTTGAGGGTGGGCGAAACAATTCAATGATAGAATTTTATCATTCCTATATAAAAAAATCTTGGAGGTCGTAAATGACGAATATCAATCTGGAAAAGGCATTAAACACAATCAGATTCCTTTCGGCTGATGGTGTACAGAAAGCAAATTCTGGCCATACCGGTTTGCCAATGGGCACAGCCGCGCTTGCGTACACCCTTTATATGCGTCAGATGAAGTATAACCCGGCAGATCCTGCATGGTCAAACCGAGATCGATTTGTGCTTTCAGGTGGTCACGGTTCCATGCTGCTTTACAGCATGCTCTATCTGACCGGATATGATGTGTCACTTGACGACTTGAAACAATTTCGTCAGTGGGGTTCCAAGACCCCTGGTCATCCGGAATGGGGACATACCCCGGGTGTGGAAACAACCACCGGACCCCTCGGGCAGGGTTTTGCGACTGGCGTTGGGATGGCGATTGCCGAGCAGCATCTGGCAGCAATTTTCAACCAGCCTGATCACAAGATCGTAGATCATTACACCTACGGCATTGTGACAGATGGCGACCTGATGGAAGGCATCAGCTCCGAAGCGGCATCGCTGGCTGGGCATCTAAAGTTAGGAAAACTGATCTATTTATACGACGACAACAAGATCACCATCGAAGGTTCAACCAGCCTGACATTCACCGAAGATGTCGCTAAAAGATTTGAGGCTTACGGCTGGCATGTTTCGCGGGTTGCAGATGGAAATGATGTGGAAGCTATTGACGCTGCAGTCGAAGAAGCCAAAAAGGACCCCCGTCCTTCGATCATTCTTTGCCGCACAATTATCGGTTATGGTCTACCGACCAAAGCCAATACGTCTGGAATTCATGGGTCACCTGCAGGTAAGGACGAATTAGCCAAAGCAAAAGAGAATGTTGGTTGGCCGGTTGAGCCAATGTTTTACGTTCCTGAAGACATACGGGAACACTTCCGCTCAAGGCTGGATGCTGGCAAGCAGGCTCAGGAAAAATGGGTTAAGGGTTACGAAGACTACAAGACAGCCTACCCTGAGCTTGCTGCTGAATTTGAACGCAGGCTTGAGGGAAAACTGCCCAAGGGTTGGGAGAAAAGTTTGCCTGTCTTCCCTGCGAGCGAGAAGGGGTTAGCCTCGCGTGAAGCTTCAGGAAAGGTCATCAACGTAATGAGTTTGGTGCTGCCCGAATTAATGGGCGGTTCGGCAGACCTGGCTTCCTCAGTCAAAACCTGGATGGACAAAGTGCCTGCATTCAGCCCGGAAACACCTGAAGGGCGAAATGTGCATTTTGGAGTTCGGGAAATTTCGATGGGAGCAATTGGTAATGGTTTGCTGGTACATGGCGGAATAATTCCATATGTGGCTACCTTCCTGGTATTTTCGGACTATGCCAGAGGATCGCTGCGTGTGGCTGCTCTTTCGAAAATGGGCGTAGTTTGGGTGCTTACGCACGACTCGATCGCCGTTGGAGAAGATGGACCCACGCATCAGCCAATCGAACATGTCATGAGCTTGCGCCTTATCCCAGGATTGGTTGTGCTGCGTCCTGGAGATGCCAACGAGGTCGTCGAATCCTGGAAGTATGCAATCGAGCATCGCGACCGACCGGTGGCTTTGATCCTTTCAAGGCAGAACCTGCCGACATTCGACCGCAAGGTTTGTGAACCTGCAAAAGGTGTCACAAAAGGAGCCTACATCTTCTACGAAACTCAAGCTGGCATGCCTGATATCATCCTGATGGCAACCGGATCTGAATTAAGTCTGGCTTATGAGGCTGGCAAGAAGCTTGAGAAACAAGGCCGCAAGGTGCGGGTTGTGTCCTTCCCAAGCTGGGAACTATTTGAAAAGCAGACAAAGAAGTATCAGCAATCCGTATTACCACCCGAAGTGAAACGGCGCGTTTCGATTGAAGCGGGTGTTACCACTGGCTGGCAGAAATATGTCGGCACGGAGGGCATTGCGATAGGCATTGACGAGTTTGGCAAATGCGGTCCGGGGGAGATCGTACTGGAAAAATTTGGTTTCACTGTTGACAATGTTGTGAAATCTGCACGCAAACTGGTTTAGATAGCAGGAGTGATAAATGAACCGATCTGAATCTTTAAAACAAGCTGGACAATCCGTCTGGTATGACAACATCGAACGCGGCATGTTGGTGAATGGTGAGATGGCGCGTATGATCAGAGAGGGGGAGGTCTATGGCGTTACTTCCAACCCCAGCATCTTCGAGAAATCCATTAGCAGCAGTGCGGCTTATGACGACACTTTGCAATCCATGGCCTGGGCAGGGCTCAGCAAAGATCAAATCTATCTCGAACTGGTCCGTGAGGACATCCAGGCAGCTGCAGATCTATTCAAGCAGGTATACGAAAATACTGATGGTGTGGACGGCATGGTCAGCGTTGAGATCAACCCGCTGCTTGCAAATGATACTGAGAAATCGATCGAAGATGGTCGGGCGTTGTGGGCTCAGATGAACCGCAAGAATGTCATGATCAAGGTGCCGGCTACCAAAGCCGGACTGCCTGTGATTGAGACGCTGATCAGCGAAGGCATCAACGTGAATGCCACCTTGATATTCTCGATTCCCAGGTATCTCGAAGTAATGGAGGCTTATCTTTCCGGACTGGAGAAGCGCCTTGAAAAAGGTCTGCCAATCGATCGTATATCCAGCGTGGCATCCTTTTTTGTTTCGCGGATCGACACCCTGGTGGACAGCCGCCTGCAGGAATATGTCGAAGCCAATCCCCAGGCAGCAGATCAGGTAGCTGCATTAACCGGGAAGATTGCAGTTGACAACGCAAGGTTAGCATACCAGGAGTTTTTGAAGTTCTTTGCGACAGAACGATTTGAGAAGCTAAAAGAATACGGCGCCAGGGTGCAGCGACCGCTCTGGGCTTCCACAGGCACCAAGAACCAAGACTATTCCGACACCTTATATGTGGATGAATTGGTCGCTCCAAACAGTGTCAACACTATTCCACCAGCCACTTTAAGCGCATTTTTGGATCATGGACATACCGAGCTGCGGATTGAAGAAGACCTGCAGCGGGCAACCGAAAACTTTGACATGCTGCCAGAGCTCGGTTTTGACTTTCTTCGCATTGCCCAGGAACTGGAAGATGACGGAGTGGAAAAGTTTAAGCAGGCTTATCTTTCTTTATTGGAAACAATTGATACCAAGCGGGCGTTCTTCAAGGCGGAACTTGCAGATCTGGGCGATGCAGTTACCACTGCGGTAAAAAAAGCTGCGGATGAAATTTTCGTGGGCAGCCTGTTTGATCATGAACCATCGTTCTGGACAAAAGATCAGTCCGGACACGATGAGATCCGTGAGCGTCTGGGGTGGCTGAGCTTGCCAGGCCAACAGTTCTCCATCATTGAAGATCTGACAGCTTTCAAAGAAAAATTGCTTTCAGAAGGATACGAGTACGCTTTTGTTCTCGGCATGGGCGGTTCCTCTCTGGCTCCGGAAGTGATGAGCCAGGCGATTGCGCCGGTGGGGGGCAAGGGTCTGAAACTTCAGATCATCGACACCACCAGCCCCGATGAGATCGCTTTCAGGTTGCGCAATGTTGATATTAGGAAAACACTTTTTATCGTCTCGAGTAAGAGCGGCGGCACCAGCGAAACCATGTCTGCGTTCAAGTATTTTTGGGCTGAATTGGAGAAGATTGACCCTGAGAATGTTGGCAAACATTTTGTGGCAATCACGGACCCCAATACTTCATTGCAGGATCTGGCGTATCGAAAAGGTTTTCGCAAGGTGTTCAATGCCCGACCGGATGTTGGCGGACGCTATTCAATCTTCACACACTTTGGCTTGGTTCCCGCAGCAGTGATGGGTATCGATCTGCAAAAAATGCTTGAGCAGGGCAATGCCTCTGACCTTCAGAGCCGTAAAAACGTCCCGTATTCAGCAAATCCAAACCTGATGTTAGGCTTGGTGCTGGGAGAAGCTGCAAAGCACGGAAAAGACAAATTGACCTTCGTTGCGGAAGGTTTTGCTGGCAGCCTGGTGCCCTGGCTTGAACAACTGATCGCGGAAAGCAGCGGCAAAGAAGGTAAGGGCATTCTGCCAATTGAGAATGAACCAATCTTACAGGGTCAGAATTACCCTGAGGATAGGTTATTTGTCTACTTCAAAACCGACGGAAGCAAAGCAGAGATGGTTGAGGAATTGAAACGGACGGGGCAGGTTGTCCTGACAATTGCCATTCCAGAGCCGTATGCACTCGCCAAAGAGTTTTATCGCTGGGAATATGCCACAGCGATTGCATGCGCGGTGCTGCAGGTGAACGCATTTGATCAGCCAAATGTACAGCTCAGCAAAACGATTGCCAAGGAAGTGATCAACGCGTACCAGAAGAATGGTAAATTGGAAGATGGGGAGCCGATCTGGGAGAATGATGAGGCAGTTGTTTATGGATTCAAAAACGAAGAAGCCCTGATTGAAACTGAACTCGAGGCTTTACTCTTAGCCTATGCCAGGACGGTGCCCGAAAAAGGTTACGTCGTCCTTAGTGGATTTATGGCGCGCATCGAGGAAAACTTCGAATTCCTTCAGGCTTTGCGGGGAAAAATCTTGAATACTGTCAATAAGGCCACAACTTTGGGCTTTGGACCGCGCTTCTTGCATTCCACCGGGCAACTGCATAAAGGCGGGCAGCCAGGCGGGCTGTTCATCCACTTTACCAGGGATGCCGAACTCGATTTTGAAATCCCGGGAGAAGGAATGAGTTTTGGCACGCTGCAGAGAGCGCAGGCATTGGGCGATTTGCAGGCACTGGTGCAGAAGGATCGTAACGCAATAAGGGTTCACTTGAAGATTTAATCGGAATAGCAGCAAAAAGGCAGTGGTCGTGTGAGCCACTGCCCTTTAGTTTTAATAGGTGGGTATTTCCTCGATCGGAACACCAAGGTAAATCATTGTATAATTTTCACTTAGATCGGCACGAAAAGGACCTGAATTTGAAAATCCTCGGAATTGACCATGGAAATGTGAGAATCGGATTTGCGATAAGCGATGAGAGCGGCAGCTTTGCGCGACCGCTGTCTATTATCACGCATGTTTCCAGGTTAAAAGATGCTGAGGAAGTCTGCAGGCTGGCTGAAGCAGAGGGCTGCAGCAAGATCGTTGTTGGGGTCCCTTATGATTCTGACGGTCGGGAAGGTCCGAGAGCTCGATCCGTGATGCGTTTCGTAGAGCAATTACGCGCTATCTGTTGCATGCCAGTAATAACCTGGGATGAGTCTTATTCAACGCAAAATGTGATTTCCACCAGTCTACAGATGAATAAAAGCCGATATTCACGACGAACGGCAATTGATGACAAGGCTGCGGCAATGATCTTGCAGAACTATCTGGATCAACATCTGGAATATCCTGAGGATGAGTGTGATGAAAAAGCGTAACCCGATCTTCCTCATCCTGTCACTGCTTCTGGCAATAGTACTTACCGCAGGATTGGTGTATGTGAATTACATGACCAGGGCAATCTATGGTTTACCTGGAAAATCTGTAAGTTCTGTCTCTGCCTTAAAGCATGGGCTTTTGCTTTACCAGGGCAGGGAAAAGATGCTTGCCACAGCAACAGGCAACGGACTGCCTGAAGTGAAGGTTTCAGTAGAACCAGATCAATCTGTCCAACAACTTTGTTTGCATCTGGAACAAAGGAACCTGGTTGCATCCGCAAGCCTGACCTGTACCTACCTGATCTATTCAGGCCAGGACCGCAGTATCCAGCCCGGAAACTATACTGTTCCGATGGGATTAAATGCCATTGATGTCGCCAACTTGATCTCAGACGTCACCCGGCGGGATAAGCAGTTCACCATTTACGCTGGCTGGCGGATAGAAGAAATAGCTGCGGTGATCGACGGTTTGGGTTTATCCTTCAGTGCGGCAGATTTCCTCACGCTGGCAACAGCACCCCCAGAACCATACAGAGAGCAGCTGGAGATCCCGCAAGGGATGACCCTTGAGGGCTACCTTTTCCCAGGAAATTACAGTGTAAAGCCAGATATTTCTCTAGAGAACTTTGTTGCTGAAATTCTGACACGCTTTACGACCAGCGTGCTTACAGAAGAATTTGAAAAAGATCTGCAAAACAGTGGATTGACGCTGCATCAAGCCCTTACGATGGCTTCGATTATTCAAAGGGAGACGATTGCTGAAGAAGAAATGGCAACCATTGCTTCCGTGTTTTACAACCGTCTTGCCATCGGAATGCGGTTGGAGACTGATCCAACGGTTCAGTATGCTTTAGGGTACGACGCGCAGAAAAACACTTGGTGGAAAAGCCCTTTGACTTTTACTGATTTAGAGGCAAATTCACCGTATAATACATACCGTAATCCGGGCTTACCACCCGGACCAATTTCTAACCCGAGCCTGAATGCCATCAAAGCAGCAGTAGCTCCGGCAGAAACTGATTATCTTTTTTTTAGAGCCAAATGTGATGGCAGTTTGACACATAATTTTTCAAAAACATATGAAGAGCACTTGAATTTTGGGTGTGACTAAAAGGAGGAGTTATGCAGGTATTAGGTATTGATATCGGAGGTTCAGCCACAAAAGGCGCTATTGTAGACACTGAGACAGGACTTTTGGTTTCAGAACGGGTTCGGATAGCCTACAAGACTATTCAGGAGCCAGCCGCAATTGTCAAAAGCATCAACAAGATCAGAAAACAACTCAATTATGAAGGTCCTATTGGGGCAGGTTTCCCTGGTGTGGTGAAACACGGGCAGATCTTCACGTCTGCTAATCTTCACAAGGATTGGATCGGCAAAAATCTGGCAAGCATGGTCACGGAAAAGACAGGGATGCCAGCTGTAATCCTGAATGACGCGGACGCTGCTGGATTGGCAGAAATGCGCTTTGGGGATGAGGCGCTGAAGCAGTACGACGTTGTGATGTTCCTGACGATTGGAACGGGGCTTGGAACTGCCATATTTGTGGAGGGCAAGTTAATGCCCAACACAGAGCTCGGTCATATTGATATCCGCGGAAAAGAAGCAGAGCACCGTGCCTCCGCGGCAATCAAAACAAAGGAGAAATTGTCCTGGAAACAGTGGGCTTCCCGTCTTAACAATGTTTTACTAACCTATGAAGCCCTGCTCAACCCGGAAATTTTCGTGCTTGGTGGCGGCATCAGCAGCGATTTTGAAAAATATTCAAAGTATTTGACGACCGAATCTCCGGTTGTAGCCGCCAAACTCCAAAACCTGGCAGGCATAGTGGGTGCCGCGATGGCAGCCCACGAGAAATATCCCGAGGGATAAAACAAAAGAGGCTGACTTTTCAAGGTCAGCCTCTTTTTTGATTCCAAAACACGCCGTTAGTGTGGCTTGACCATGTCGCTGATTTCAGCCTGCAACTTCAATGTGTTCTTCGCTTTTTCACTTTCCGGCAAGCGGCTATAGAGAAAATTGAGCTGATAAATCTGATCCCTCAGCGTGTTGCTGAGTGCCTGCCTGGACATTCGCCAGGACCAATTCCCCGATGCGCATCCAGGCAGGTTCATGCGTGCTTCGGAACCCAAGCCGAGAAAATCCTGCATGGGAGCAACAGCAAACTTCGCGACCGATCGCCAGACTTCCCGAATCATCCTGTGGGGCACTTCCGTTTCATTGGCACCGAGGTAGTTCAAGCAGAAAAGTTTTTCTTTTGGGGTGGCATGATCAAACCACCCCTGGGCAGTTTCGTTGTCGTGAGAGCCAGTGTATGCAAAACAATTAATGGGATAGTGGTGCGGCAGGAAGTCATCCTCCGGGTCGCCGCTGAAGGCAAATTGAAGGATTTTCATTCCTGGTAAACCAAATCTATCCCGCAGCTCCTCAACGTCCGGTGTGATGACCCCAAGATCCTCAGCAATGATCGGCAAGTCCGGAAAGCGATATTTAAGTTCTGTGAACAACTCAAGACCCGGGCTATTTATCCATTGACCGTGAATTGCGGTTTCTGAGCCAAATGGCACATGCCAGGCAGCCGCAAAACCGCGAAAGTGATCAAGCCGAACAATATCAACCATTGAGAGGACTGCCCCCAAGCGGCGAGCCCACCAATCATAGTTCTGCTGGGTGTGGACCGGCCAATTGTAGAGAGGGTTGCCCCAAAGTTGACCAGTGGCTGAGAAGTAATCAGGCGGAACTCCTGCCACCATGGTGGGAGTGAGGGATTCGTCCATCAGGAACAGCTCGGGATTAGCCCATGTATCGGCACTGTCAAAAGCGATGACGAAAGGCATATCTCCAATGATTTGGATACCCTTTGAGTTGGCGTAATTCTTCAAATTTTGCCATTGTTGGTTGAAAAGGAATTGGCTAAACTTTACCTTTTCGATGAGAGTTGCCAGCTCAGTGCGGACTCGATCCATGGCCGATGGATCACGGAATTTCAGGGCTCCTGGCCAGGCAGACCAAGACTGCCCGCCTTGCGATTCCTTGATTGCCATAAACAGACCGTAATCATCAAGCCAATGGGAGTTTTCTTGCTGGTATCGTTTGAATTGATCAGAGATATCAGTAGAATTTAAGCGTAGATAATTTGCGTAAGCGAGATCCAAAAGGTGATTCTTCCACTGAATCACCGGTCCGAATTCTACGGAGGTCTCCGGGAATTCTGGCCTTTGACGCAAATCAGAAGTACTCAGTAAGCCGGATTCCAAAAGAAGCAGCGGACTGACCAGGAAGGGGTTACCGGCAAAAGCTGAGAAGCACTGATAGGGTGAATCACCGTATCCAGTTGGTCCGAGAGGCAAAATTTGCCATAATTGGGTACCGGAGTCATGTAGAAAGTCAATCCAACGATAAGCTTCCGGACCTAAGTCGCCAATTCCATCCGGACTGGGGAGGCTTGTTGGGTGGAGTAAGATACCCGATGATCGTTCATGTTTCATAAAGAAGAACCTTTCAGAAACTGGCTAAGCCAGGAGTTTACGGTAAACGTCCAGATAATTACCCGCGGAAAGTTTCCATGAGAAGTGCGCTTTCATGGCGTTGCGCCGCATAATTGTCCAGGAGGTTTTATCCTCATAGACCTCCAGGGCGAGCTTTAGTGCCTGCCCTAAACCGGTTTCGTTCTTTTCCGCGTAGAGGAAACCGGTAGCAAGACTTGGGTCGATGGAGTAATCGAGGATGGAGTCTACCAGTCCACCGGTGCTGGTTGCAACTGGAAGATTTCCATAGCGCATGGCGAACATTTGTGAAAGGCCGCAGGGTTCATAAAGACTTGGCATTAGAAATATATCGCCGCTTGCGTATAGCATTCGGGCAATGACATCATCATATTTGATGATACTGGCAATCCTGGTGGGGTAGTGAGCGCTGAGCTCACTCGCCAGGCGCTCGAGCTCCGGATCACCTGTGCCAAGAAGCACGAACTGCCATGGTTGATCGATGAGCGTTGGAAGAATATTTAGAATACTGTGGATACCTTTTTGGCGATCGAGCCTGCTTACCGTTGTCAGCAGGGGAATATCAATGTTGACTTCAAATCCAAGGGCTTTTTGCAGGTCAAGTTTGTTTTTGAATTTACCTTCGATATTATCAAGGCTGAAATTACTTGAAATGGCTTTATCAGTTTCTGGATCCCATTTGGATTCATCGATGCCATTCAAGATCCCGATAACTTTGTCTGAGTGCTTTTGCAAGTAACTTTCAATTCCACAACCAAATTCAGGCGTCAGGATCTCCTGAGCGTAATTTGGGGAAACGGTAATGACTTGATCTGCAGTTGATAGACCCAGAGGAAGGGGGGTATATTTTGCCCAATCAGGCAGATCAGGATCACTGCTGGGTTCGAACCCGAGCGCGCTCATGGCTTCCTGGGATCCCCAGCCATTAAACGGCAAATTGTGAACTGAAAGGATCGTTTTAATGCCGCCAAAAAATGGATCATCCGCGTAAATTGTCTTCAAAGCAAAGACTGAAAGGGCAGTATGCCAGTCGTTGGCGTGCAGCAGGTCAATCTTCCAATCAAGGTAACGCAAAGCTTCCAGCAGCGCCAAAGAGAATGTGGCATACTTCATTCCATCCAGCATCCAGTCACCATTGTATACCGGTGAGTCGTGATTGATAAATTCATTGTCCAGGAGATACACAGGTACGCCGCTTATCTCGCTGACATAGAGATCTGTGGCAATTACACGTCCATTTGCCTCAAAGGAAAAATTTCCGATCAGGCGGTGGGGGGGATTCTTCTTCTTTACCTCGGCATGAAAAGGCATAATCAGGCGGATATCGAGACCACCAGCAGCCAGATCCTTAAGAGCCGGAGGGAGGGCACCAGAAACATCACCCAATCCGCCAACTTTGGCAAAGGGAGCTGCTTCTGCTGAAGCAAATAAAACTTTGATTGGGTCCATGGCTAACCTCTAATCCTTTAATTTTCAGACGCGCTTTCAACAATTTGCAGATAATCCAGAGAATTTATCTGGGTTAAATCCAGACCAAGATAGTCCGCCAGTTCGCGAATAAGAGCGGCTTTCTGATCGGCGTCCTGGCGGCTCCAGGTGCGGCTCTTGATTTCGACGTATTTTCCAATGGCAGGTTTCTGAATGGTGTCAAGATTGATGAAGAATTCGATTTCTTTGTATTGAACCAGGTAGCGTAAACGATTCTTTTCAATTTCAAGCTTGGAGGAAGGTTTGAAATACTCATGATAGAAACGCAGACTGTGGGTTGCTGGAGCGAGGTAGCGGCTGCGGGAAAGCATGATTTGAGAATCATTGAGATTCCTGGCAGTATCGAGTTCCCCTATCAAGGTCAATCGTGAACGAACACTGGTGATCTTGCCCGATTCATTAAGGAATTCATCTTCCCGGTAGCGCAAGCGTCCTTGAGAAGGACTTTCAAAGCCAAAGTAAGTGTCATATTCGTGGTAATGGCGTTTTCGCAGGATAAGTATGCCAGGCTTGGAAAGGGCTTCTAAAACAGGCGCAATTGTGTCAACTTTCACCTTGACCTGGACCTCGAAGCTTTCCTCTTCAGCTGCGCCGCCGATCGCGATCAGCTTGGAATAAACCGACTCCTCACGCCCCTTGAGGAATTTATCGATCTTAGCCGCAATTTCACTGGCTTCCGTGAGCAATTGATCTTCATTGACGGTGAGCAATTGCTGATTTCTCATCAGCCACTTGCCATTGACCATGGTATCTGTCACGTCAGTTGATTTGGCAGCATAAATAAGTTGGGCATACACGCCGTCGGGATCTCTTAAGAAGCGCGGCTGGTTGTGGACGGAAGAAATATCAACCAGGATCAGGTCAGCCCGTTTCCCCGGCTCAAGACTTCCAATAATCTCGTCCATATGCAGCGCTTTTGCGCCAATAATGGTTGCCATTGCCAGGGTTTGCCGGGCAGGCAAAACAGTTGGATCACCGGAAACCGCCTTGGCAATCAGGTTGGCGAGCCGAATTTCCTCAAACATGTCGAGGTCATTGTTGGAAGCAGGGCCATCGGTTCCGACACCCACATTGCAACCAAGGTGCAGCATACGTGCAACCGGCGCAAAACCGGATGCCAGCTTGAGATTGGAGGTGGGATTATGAGCAATGCCGACGCCAGCGTGCTGCAGTGTGCGGATTTCACCTTCATCCAGATGGACACAGTGAGCGGCAATAAGCTTGGTCTCGAGCATGCCGAACTTACGGATGTAAGGAACCACTGGCAAACCGTGTTCTTTGCGCAGGTTTTCGACCTCATCTTTGGTTTCTGATACATGGAAGTGAACCCTCGCATCATACTTCTTCGCCAGTTCTACAACTGAGGTGAGCACGTCCGGGGTGCAGGTGTAAACAGCGTGTGGAGCAATTGCTGGGACGATCAGGGGATGGTCCTGCCACTTTTTGATCAGATTTTCGCTTAAGGCAAGCGCATCTTCATAGGAATCTGCATCCGGGGCTGAAAATTTCATCACCGTCTGACCGACAACAGCGCGTAAACCGATATCAGCGGTTGCCTCAGCAACGTCGTCTTCGAAATAGTACATGTCATTAAAAGTCGTAACGCCGGATCGAATGAATTCAGCGCAACCAAGTTTAGTGCCAAGCCGTACAAACTCAGGCGAAACAAACTCGCGTTCCACCGGCATCATATACCCCATCAGCCAGACATCCAGGCGCAGGTCGTCAGACAAGCCGCGCAATAAGGTCATCGGAATGTGTGTGTGGGTGTTGACCAATCCAGGTAAAAGTACTTTATGACCACCGTCGATCACTTCTTTCGCCTGATACTGTGAAAGAATTTGATCCTCGGAACCAACCGCAATTATTTTGTCACCTTCTATCGCGATCGCACCTGGATCAAAAATCTCATAGTTCTGATTCATTGTCAGAACAATTGCATTTTTTAGGATGGTTGTTATGTTTTGCATGGTTCTCCTTTAATCTTCTATAAACTTCCAGCGGATCATGTCCAGGGCATAGTTGACAGCCCAGGTGACAGCATCTCCGGGGGGGCCTCCATAGAATCTGTCAATCTCTGAAAGCTGTCCGTCGTGCAACAAGGCAATCTGGACGCGCGGATCGCTTTCTTTGGAACTGACAATGACCGCAAGCACCATGTCCGCATTATTTTGCTCCTGGTAATCATGCATCAGTCGATTCAGAGTCTCGCCAGAAAAAACCAGGTGAACATTATCTCCGGTGAGATACCCTTCCTGCATGTATGGTTTTAGGTTCCGAAAAACCTCACCTTTCGTTCCACTTTCAATGATCGAGACGCATGTCTGAGATTGGTTAAGCATTTCTGCGACAGCTTCTTCAAGGGTGGTTTCGTTTTCACCGTAAATATAATCTTTTAGCTTTTTGCGGATTTCCTGCAGAACGGGCTGCATCATTTCTTCAGCCTCTGCAGCGGAAGATGCCTTGGCAGTTACGCGAATATCTGTCTGACCCGGATGCGCGAGAAGGCCAACAGTCGGGTTGGATAGGGTTTCCATTTCACCAATAATTTCGTCAATGCTTGATTCGCCTTTAGAGATGGTATGAATCACCCATGGGAGAATGATTTCGTCACGCAGGTTATAGCGATGTTTGAGATATTCCACCACAAAATTATTCATAAGGTATTCCATCTCGCGTGGGACACCCGGGAGCGAAATGATAGTTTTGACGCCCAGTTCTACGTAAAAGGCCGGAGCGGTGCCAACTGGATTTGGAATGGCAACTGAATTTGAAGGAATAAATGCTTGGCGCTTGTTGTTCTCAGTAGGAGTCCGATTGTAACGGCTAAATCTCTCTAAAATTTGCTCCCACAATTCTTCTTTGTAAACAAGATTGACATTGAAAACATTGGCGACTGCCTGGCGGGTTGGGTCGTCTACGGTGGGTCCAAGTCCACCTGTGGTTATAACGATATCCGCACGCATCAGCGCTTCCTGGAGGGTTGCAGTGATGCGATTTAGATTATCGCCGACAGTCGAGAGGCGGTAAAGATCCACTCCAATGTCCCGGAGCGACCTGGCGATAAACCTTGAATTCGTATCCTGGATCTCACCGAGAAGAAGCTCAGTTCCTATTGTCACTATTTCACAAATTGCCATCGGAAATTCCTCTATATGTAATTGATCAATTCTAACTTATTCCAGAAGGAATGTCTAAATTTTGCGGCTTACTTTTGCGGCTTACTTCCTGGAAAGATTTGAGGGACAGGATGATAAGTGAGCAAATGTGCACCTATTTGTGGAATAATTTCCCATCAGAAGTAAAGAGCCAGGATTCCAGAATCTTTATTTATCAGATTCCATGAGAACCTTTGTGAAACGATTATACTTTTGGCATGGATTCAAAAGGCAGGAAAAAGACCGGAAACTGGGGAGAAACGCTGGTGATGGAGCACTTGCTCAGCCAGGGATATAAATTGCTTGCACGAAATTATCACTGCCGCAATGGTGAAGCAGATTTGATCATGCTGGATGAAACTGATTTGTTGACTTGTGTGGAGGTGAAAACCCGCCGCAGTCAAAAATTTGGACCGGCAGAGTTTAGTGTAGGAAAAAAGAAGTTGAAAGCGCTGGTTGCTACAATGAACGCTTTTCTGTATGAGCACACTGAATATCCGGAAATTTGGAATTTGGACCTTGCCATCGTGGAAGATTTTTACCCTGGGAAATCGCCTGAAATCCTCTATTTCAGGTCTGTGAGCATCGATGCCTGAAAAACCGCTCCTTTTGATTGTCGGCCCAACAGCTTCCGGCAAGAGCACGTTTGCTATTAAACTCGCGCGTGCCTTAAATGCCGAGATTGTTTCCGCGGATTCGCGCTATCTTTATCGCGAACTGGAGATTGGCGTGGCCAAGCCGACTGCATCGGAACTTGATCTTGCAAAACACCATCTGATCAACGTTGCCAGCCTGAAAGAACCATGGAATTTAGGACTCTACAAACAGTCGGCTGCTAAAATCATTGGGGAAGTTCATCAACGCGACAGGTTGCCAATCCTGGCAGGCGGAACCGGGCAATATGTCCGCGCAATTCTGGAAAACTGGCAGATTCCATCCCATGGACCGGTTGACACATTACGTGAAGACCTCGAGACCATCGGCAACAGGATTGGCTTCGACAGGCTCTATGAGATGCTCGGTGCCATCGATCCAGAAGCTGCTGCCAGGATAGATTACCGCAACCACCGCCGTACCATCCGCGCATTGGAAGTAATCCTGAGCACAGGAAAGAAATTTTCCGATCTGCGTGACAAAGAAAAACCCCCTTACAGCACACTCACCATTGGTTTGGAACTTTCGCGTGACGCACTATTTGCACGCATCGATCAGCGAATTGAGGGTATGGTCCGTCAGGGTTTAGTTGGCGAAGTGCAGAATCTGCTCGATACGGGTTTTGGTCCGACGCTTGAAACAATGCGCGTCATTGGCTACAACGAAATAATTGCTCACCTAAAAGGAGAAATTAGCCTCGATGAAGCGATCGCATTGATCAAACGGAATACACGCGCCTTTGTACGCCGGCAGGCAAATTGGTTTAAGCCTTCAGATTCGGACATTCACTGGTTAAACGCACAAGATCCAGAACTTTTAGAAAAAGCCCTGGATCTTGTTGAGAATAAGTTTGGAATTATACCGGTTGTATAGCCGGTATTCCCTGATTCTTATCAACTGGAGGAGGGAAGATCGCCTCGAATTCTTCATTGGAGATTGTCTCTACCTCAAGTAACTTTTCAGCTACGGCAATCAATTTATCTTTGTGGGTCTCGAGGATTTCTTTTGCAGTTTTGTAAGCCTCGTTAACCACACGCTGTACCTCGCGGTCAATTTCCTGAGCTACTGCTTCGGAATAATCGCGCTGTTCAGAGATTTCTCGTCCCAGGAAAACCAGCTCTTCCTTTTGTCCGTATACCATCGGGCCGAGTTTTTCGCTCATGCCGAGGCGGGTGACCATGCTGCGGGCAATCTTGGTGACCCGTTCAATGTCACTGGAAGCACCAGAAGTGATGTCGTCAAACATGATTTCTTCTGCCGCACGACCACCAAGCATACCAACCATGTCGGAGGTTAGTCTCTTCTTGCTCTCAAGGTTGCGATCTTCTGTTGGCAGAGCGCGCGTAAATCCGCCCATCATGCCGCGGGAAATGATAGACACTTTCTGAACAGGATCCCCCTCAGGCAGAGCATTTATCACCACCGCGTGTCCAGCTTCGTGGTAAGCAATGATTTTCTTTTCCTTGGGGTTAATCAAACGGCTCTTACGTTCCGGTCCGGCAATCACCCTTTCGATGGATTCTTCAAACTCGGATTGACCGATGATCTTCATGTTTCGACGGGCAGCGAGTATTGCAGCCTCGTTGACCAGGTTTTCCAGGTCAGCGCCAACAAAGCCAGGCGTCGCGCGGGCAATTTCTTCCAGGCTGACTTCAGGCGAAACCGGCTTGCCGCGGGTGTGTACTTTGAGGATCGCTTCACGACCTTTGAGGTCAGGCTTGTCGAGCATGACACGCCGATCAAAACGACCAGGTCGCATCAGGGCGGGGTCAAGGATGTCAGGGCGGTTGGTTGCAGCAATGACGATTACGTTGTTATCGGTGCTAAAACCATCCATCTCAACCAGGAGCTGGTTGAGTGTTTGTTCGCGTTCGTCGTGGCTTCCACCAAGACCAGCACCACGATGCCGGCCAACAGCATCAATTTCATCTACGAAAACAATACATGGTGAGTGTTTCTTGGCTTCATCAAATAAATCTCTGACACGGCTGGCACCTACGCCAACAAACATCTCCACAAATTCCGAACCGGAAATTGAGAAGAAAGGTACGCCAGCTTCTCCAGACACGGCTTTAGCCATCAGGGTTTTGCCAGTGCCGGGGGATCCAACCAAAAGCACGCCTTTAGGGATCCTCGCACCCAAAGCGATGAACTTCTGGGGCTCTTTGAGGAATTCAACAACCTCCTGCAGTTCTTCTTTCGCTTCTTCTACTCCCGCAACGTCAGCAAAGGTAACTGTTGGATGTTCGCCTGTGAGCATTTTTGCGCGGGATTTGCCAAAAGCCATAGCGGCGTTATTTGAACCCTGCGCCTGCCGGATGAACATGAAAAAGAAGACACCCATCAAAATGAAGGGTATAAAGTTCAATAAGACTATTAAAGCCTCCGACCAAAAACCGGCAACTACAATCTGAATGCTTAGTTCTGGATCGCGCAGTTTTTCAGGTGAAACACCAAGTTGAACCAACTGTTCCACCAAACCGCTTTGGGGATCCTTGGAAGAAAAAGTTGTTGTTTTCTGTTCAAGGTTCTTATATTGAACCTCAACCCGATCGCCGTCGACTTTAATGCTGGAAACTTTGCCAGCCTCGATATCTGCCGCGAGTTGGTTTATTGGAATCTCAGTACTGCCAAAGCTGTTCTCCTGAACGCCGTAAAAAACCATAGCGATCAATGAAAATAGCAATAGAGCTGAGATAAAAAAAGACTGATTTCGTGGTTTCAATACTACCTCCGTAAAATTAACGCTTTACGCATCGATTAAATATTATACCAACAAGATGTGATAAATTATCCCTAAGCAGAACTTTGCAGCAGTTTCTGATAGAATTCTAATGTACCTCAGTTTCCTGGGGCAGGTGACATAATCCACACCCGATATTGGGATTGCGCACAATCCCATGCGAGCGCGAACACCAGGCTTTTACACGAATTCGCTTGCCAAACAAGGTCTTCTTGAAGTAAGTTGTCAGAGCCATGTTGGGGCAGGCATTATTCTGAAGGATGGACGGGACAGGGCAAGTCTTACAGGCAGAAGAAGTCCAATCTTTTTTATCCTGGGGATTAATCAGGGCGCGGCATTCCTCAAAATTTCGGCCGCGATAATAATCTCCATAAAAGAACTTACATTCGCGGCCGTCAGGAGTCTTCATCGATAACTAAACCCGTGTAAGGTATTCGCCTGTGCGGGTATCCACACGGATGGTATCGCCTTCATTGACGAAGGAAGGCGTTTGCACTTTGAGCCCCGTGTCTGTAACGACCAGTTTGGTGACGCCAGTGGCTGTATTACCGCGTGCTGAAGCGTCGGCTGTGATAACTTTCAGATCCACACTGGTAGGAAGCTCAATGTCGAGCGGCTCTTCCCCAAAGAAGGTCAGTTTTACTTCCATGTTTTCTTTCAGGAAGCCGGCATAGTCTTCCGCAAGCTCGTTGGGGATTGCAGGTTGTTCGAAGGTTTCCATATCCATAAAATAGAAGAAATTATCATCGCGGTAGAGATACTGAACATTGTGGTAATCGAGCCGAATATCCTGAACTCTATCTCCTGAGATGAAAGTCATATCGAGTGTGTTGCCCTTGCGGATATCACGCGCTTTGATGCGGATCGTAGCCGAACCTCGACCCGGCTTGTTGTGCGTGTACTCTAAAACGCGAAACAGGTTGCCATCAAGTTGAAACGTGACACCTTTGCGTAATTCATTTACATCTATCATACCGAAACCTCTTTCCAAACTAAACTTTAACAGGCGGATTATATAACATCTCGAACCGCCCGGCAAGGTATCGCAAATGGGAATTTGGGGTTATAACTGAAGAATTATTATTTTCTGCTAAGAATCTCCGGTGGAGGAAGACATGATCGAAATTATTAAAGTTGACACAAAGGCATTACGAAAAGAGTTTGTCGAATTTCAATACGAGCTCTATCGGGACTGCAAGCAGTTCGTCCCGCCATTCAAGACGGATATTTACGCCATGATGAATGAGAAAAAGCATCCTTTTTATGACCACTCAATTTCTGAATTCTTTTTGGCGAAACGTGACGGCAAGGTGGTTGGGAAATTATCGATGCTGATCAATCGACCATTCAACGAATATCACGGAACGAAAGATAGTGAGTTTTACCTTTTTGATTGCATCGACGACCAGGAAGTGGCAAATGCTCTGTTTGATCTTGCCACGCGCTGGACGCTGGAACACGGCATGAACAGGATTGTTGGACCGAAAGGCTACGGACCACTTGACGGTTACGGCATCCAGGTGGAAGGTTTTGAGCATCGCCAGATGATGAATATGATGAACTACAACTATCCATATTATCATCAGCTTGTGGAAAACTATGGCTTTGTCAAAGAAGTCGATTTTGTGTCAAGTTATGTCAGGCTCGAGGAGTTTGTTCTGCCAGAAAAAATAAAAAAAGCCATGGAAATTGCAAGGAACCGCGGCTCCTTGACAATATTAAGTTTCGAGAATAAGAAGGAAATTTACAAGTGGAAAGCAAGCCTGCGGGATGCTTACAATAAATCTTTCGTGCACAATTGGGAGTATTATCCGCTGACAGACCGTGAACTTACATATGTGGTTGACAACGCGATGGCATTTGTGCTGCCAAAAATGGTGAAGTTTATCGTGAATAAAGAGAACGAAGTAGTTGGATTTGTGCTGCCATTCCCGGACGCTTCCGCAGCAATGCAGAAAATTAAGGGGAAACTTGGACCTGTCGAGATTTTGAGGCTTCTTAGAGAGCTTAAGCGTACCGAATGGCTGGATTTCAATGGAATTGGCATCCTGCCTGAGTATCAGGGAATGGGCGGCAACGCGCTTCTGATGGGCGCACTCGAAAGCGCTGCTCGCGAGAATCCACGCTTTGTGCATGCCGAACTGACTCAGGTGGCAGAGACAGCCACACAGATGCGGAAAGATCTGAGCAATCTGGGTGTGCGATTTTACAAGAACCACCGGGTTTACAAAAAAGAACTTGATTAATCTTTGAAAACGCCACTGGTATGCCGGTGGCGTTTTGTTTCTCAGCTATAATTGCTTTAAAAGAAAGAAGCGGGTGATGGGATTCGAACCCACGAATGTTAGCTTGGGAAGCTAATGCCTTACCACTTGGCAACACCCGCAAGTGAGTTTCTATTTTATCTCAAAAATAATATTTTTGAAGGGTAAAAAGGAAATGATATGAAATCCAGAAGAAAAGAGACAAAGAAATTTATTCGAGGGAGAAGGAATTCTTTTCAGTTTGCTTTCTCTGGGTTCTTTTATGTTCTCAAGACACAAAAAAATGCCTGGCTGCATCTTGCGGCAACAGTTGCCGTAGTACTGTTAGCTTTCTGGCTGCAAATAGGTCGGACCGAATGGCTGGCAATTCTTTTGGTTATCGGTTTGGTATGGATGGCGGAGTTCATGAATACAGCGCTTGAAGTTATTGTTGATCTGGCTAGTCCCGAAAAGCATCCCCTTGCAAAAGTTGGCAAGGACGTTGGCGCGGCATCGGTGCTGATTGCCGCCATTTTGGCTGTCATCATCGGGGTCATTGTGCTTTGGCAGCCTCTTGTAGAAAAAATAGGTTGGTAAGGGTTGAATAAGCTTTTGGATTGAAATGGAATGTAAAGGCTTGTATACTGTAACAAATTTACCGGAGGATTTTTACTAATGATTGAAGAACCTATTCATGTTACAGATGCCGCTTTTCAGAAGACCGTCATCGAAAACACTTTACCTGTGATTGTCGATTTTTGGGCTCCCTGGTGTGGTCCTTGCCGAATGGTTGCCCCGATCCTGGATAAAATTGCCAAGGAAAACGCTGGCAAACTGCTTGTAGCCAAGGTCAATACTGATGAAAATCAGGAATGGGCCGGAAAGTATGGAGTGCAGGGCATTCCCACCATGCTGATGCTGAAAGATGGCAAGATTGTCCATCGCCAGGTTGGCGCGCTACCTGAGCCCATGCTCAAGGACGTGGTCAAGCAATTTTTGGAAGTCTGCGAAGCTCAAAACTAACTGGACTTATCGCGCATTTAGGAGGTTGGCAATTCAATTGCCAACCTCTTTTTTGCTTAATTTAGCATAAGATGACTTCAGGCTTTTTCCCTGATAATCTCAGCTCCGAGCCCGCGCAACTTTTCATCAATGCGCTCGTAACCCCGATCGATTTGGGCGACATTGCGAATGGTTGAGGTGCCATTTGCTGAAAGCGCCGCGAGGACCAGCGCTATGCCAGCGCGAATGTCCGGACTATCCAGTTTTTCAGCATTCAAACGAGTTGGTCCATTGACAATACAGCGGTGAGGATCACATAAAACAATTTGCGCTCCCATCGAAACCAGTTTGTCCGTGAAAAACATGCGGCTGGGATACATCCAGTCGTGGAATAGAATTGTGCCAGTTGACTGGGTGGCAATCACAATGGCGATGCTCATCAGGTCGGTAGGGAAGGCAGGCCAGGGCATTACGCTGATCTCAGGGATTGCATTGCCCAGATCAGGTTCAATCACCAGGCGTTGATTCGCACTCACGAGGATATCATCTCCAACGAATGTCATATCGACCCCCAACCGTTTCAGGACCATCTGGATCATTGAAAGATGCTCAACGCCCGCGTTATTAATTCGTATTTCACCATGGGTTACCACGGCCGCGCCAACGAAACTGATCACTTCCAGGTAATCAGGTCCGATGGTAAATTCAGTTCCATGCAAGCTTTCTTTTCCCTCAATCACCAGCGTATTTGAGCCGGTGTTGTGTACCTCGGCACCCATCGCATTTAACATTTCGCAGAGTTCCTGGATGTGAGGCTCCGAGGCTGCGTTTCGTATAGTCGTTGTGCCCTTAGCCAAAACTGCTGCCATGATGGTATTTTCGGTCGCGGTTACACTGGCTTCATCAAGCAGGATGTCTGCTCCTTGCAGCCTGTCAGATTTAAAATCAAACACACCATCATATTTAAAATTTGCGCCAAGCTTTTCCAATGCCAGGATGTGCGTGTCAACCCGGCGCCGGCCAATCACGTCACCTCCGGGTGGGGGCAAAACCAGATCGCCAAAACGGGCAATCATTGGACCAGCCAGGAGGATTGACGCACGGATTTGACGGCAGAGATCAGGGTCAAGATCTGACGGGCAAATATTCTTTGCCTGTAAACGCCAGGAGGATGCGTTTTCCAGCTCTTCAATTTCCACGCCAAGGCTCTCAAGGAGCTGGCGCATGGTATGCGTGTCTTTGATATTGGGCATATTATGCAAAATGACAGGCTCTTCTGTCAGAAGACATGCTGCCATCATTGGTAAGGCGGCATTCTTGTTGCCCGAAGGCTGCATCGTGCCGTGCAATGGTCGTCCCCCGGTGATAACAAATTTGTCCATCAGATCTCCATTTTTGTACTTAAGCTATTGAATTCGGGGGCCAGCTTCCGCAACTTCCTGGGAGACGGAATTCACGTACTTCTTGAAATTCTCGGCAAATTTTTGCGCCAGCTGGGTTGCTTCTTCCTGGTAAGCGATTTGATCGCTCCATGAAAGCTCTGGATTTAGAACCTCCTGAGGCACCCCCGAAACCTTGTTGGGAATTTCCACCCGGAAGATGGGGTGCGTGTGGGTCTCAACGCGATCCAAAGCACCGCTCAGCACGGCAGAAATCATCGCCCGGGTCAGAGGGAGCGCGATGCGCTTGCCAACCCCAAAGCCACCGCCTGACCAACCAGTATTGAGGAGCCAGACCCGTGTGCCGTGATCGGTCAGTTTTTCAGAAAGTAATTTGGCATATACAGTCGGCTTTAGGGGCAGGAATGGATCGCCAAAACAAGTTGAGAAGGTAGCTTTGGGCTTGTCACCAAGACCGCGTTCGGTGCCAGCCAGTTTGGAAGTGTAGCCGCTCAGGAAGTAGTACATTGCCTGGGCGTTGCTGAGTTTTGCAAGAGGAGGTATGACGCCAAAGGCATCTGCGGTCAAAAAGAAAATATGGTTGGGATGCCCGCCCATTCCGGAAGGCTCGTAATTAGCGATGAACTCCAAGGGGTAGGAAGCACGGGTGTTTTCGGTTATTTCACTCGAGTCAAAGTCAGGGTGATGATACTCGTCCAGTGGCACATTTTCTATCAGGCAGCCAAAACGGTTGATGGCAGACCAGACCAAAGGTTCATATTTCGGATTGATGCGAATTGTCTTCGCGTAACATCCGCCTTCAAAGTTAAACATGCCGTTATCGCTCCAGCCGTGCTCGTCATCGCCAATGAGGGCGCGTTCCGGGTCGGAAGAAAGCGTAGTTTTGCCCGTACCGCTAAGCCCAAAAAAGAGTGCCACACTACCGTTGTGACCTTTATTGGCGGAGCAATGCAAGGGCAGGATGCCTTTTTTGGGAAGGAGATAATTCATGAAGGTGAAAACAGATTTTTTGATTTCTCCGCCGTAGAGTGTCTTGCCAACCAGGATCTTTTTGGCATCAAAATTCAGGACAACCATGGCTGGTGAACGCAAACCATCTGTTTGTGGGTCTGCTGAAAATTGTGATGAGACCAGAATAGTGAAATCAGGGTCAATGTGGGGTTCACTCGATTTTGATTCGATAAACATATTTGAGGCTGCCAGATTCTGCCAGGCAAGGTCTGTAATAACTCTCACCCGGGCAGTGTGCTCAGGGTCTGCTCCGACGAACACATCCCGAACGTAAAGCCGTTGGGTGTTCATTTTTTTGATGAGTTTGGACTGAAGATTAGAGAATTGCTCCTCAGAAAGAGACTCCGTGCCAGAAGCATACCAAAGATCTGGGTCGCCATTATCAATCAGGTACTTGTCATTCGGAGAACGTCCAGTGTAGGGCGAAGTGTTGACAACCAATGCGCCTGAATCGGTAAATTTCCCTTCACCGTCCTGGATAGCCTTCGTGATCAGATCAGCCCTGTCAAGATTGTAGTGAACCTCCTTGACCTCTCTTAACCCTAATTTTTCCAGCTCAGATCTTAATACTTCGTGCATTGATTCCATATACCTTCCTCTTAGTTATTTTGTGTGGTGAGACTGATAAAAGAGTTCATCGCTGGCTTTACGTTCTTAACCCTAATTTTTCCAGCTCAGATCTTAATACTTCGTGCATTGATCCCATATACCTTCCTCTTAGTTATTTTGTGTGGTGAGACTGATAAAAGAGTTCATCGCTGGCTTTCCGTAGATAGAAGACGAAAAGTCAGTCAATTGTAAGACAGGGAAAAAGCCACGCGTGCTGATGCCGCTAACCCAATCGCGTGAAGCCAAAGCCGAGGTGTAAACCTGGTAGAAATAATCCTGTGACGTCAGATCCACATTACCGGTGCCAAACTGTGAGTTAAAGGGGCTGATTAAAGAATCAGGTGCAATGTCCGTATCTAAACGGCTGCTTGTTAGCGAGGCTGCGTTCAACCCAAAGAATAAAGGTTTATCGACAGTCTCATAAAAGGCATACACTGTTCCATCCAGGTAAGATTCAAAAGAGTATTGATCATAGGTGTAGGCTTGCAACCCCTGATCACTAAGGGTTAAATAGAAACCATCGACCTTGTCAAAAAAGCTGAAGTTGACAAGATTTCCGTCATCCGCAGGAAGTGCAAAAAGCAGCTGCCCAGTATAGTAAGTGTTTACCTTGTCAAGCAAATCCGACCACAACTGTTCTGCAGTTTTGGGTGTGCCAAAATTGGCGCCACTGGTTTTGATCGCGCCGGGCAAGCTGGCATCAACACCGCTCCCACCAAGAATGAGTTGATCGATACCATTTACGTTGGCAAACTGACTGTAACTCATGATAAATCGTTCATACTCGGCATACCACTGCTGCCACCACAATAAGTTTTTTTCGGAATTAACCCACCAGCTAATGGGAGAGGCTTCGGGAAACACAACTTGAGGGTAGAGCGCAACGGCGTAGCCGCTGGATTTTGCAAGAGAAACTATTTGCGCCAGTTCAGTCAACAGGGCAGACGAGTTGGCGTCAAACTCAAGATAAGGCAATCCTTCTCTTTCAATCAGTTTCCATGTGGGCGTAAGTATGAGCCAGTTGACGCCATATTGTTCAAGCTCTTTTGGAATTTGACGGTAACGGCTGAGAAAACTGGGTTGGTAAACTGGCAGCAACTCCACCCCAACCAATCGCGAAGCTTCTGCTTGTTTTGGTTCAATTGGAGTTGTTTGGCTCAAGTCCCATGAGGTCCAGCTTTCTATCTGGATTGTTTGGGGCGTATCTGATGTGTGTTCAACCCGGTAGGGATTTGCGCTGCTGACAGGATCTACGGAAAGGTCTGGCTGGTCATTTCTGGCAAAGCGATAAGTGACCGTACCAAGGCTGGAACTGCCGAAGAAAAGGAACATCCACTGGTTATTGTCCATATGCCACATGGGAATGGGTTGGTGGGCATGATTGGTGAAGAATTGGATGCTGACACTATCTTCAGGAGGTGTCCCATCTGGTGTTCGGGCGATGATGGTGGTGGGTGTTTGGTTATCAATCTGCCAGGTGGATACTTTATCGGTAATGATCACATCATGGTCGGGGAGAGTGATCGTGCGCAGAAGCAAAGCTCCGCTCAGGTCACGTTCAGCATTGATGTATCCGTTACCGAGCGTGTATTTATAACGAAACACATTACCGGCATGCAAATTGAGTTGGATTGAATAAGTGCCATCTTCATTTCGAGACATTAACGGCATGCGCGAGGCGAAGGAACCTTGAGAGTATTCATTGAATATTGCACCTAATTGCGCGTAGTTGCCAGCTAATCTAATTGGAGCGCCAATTGCATCGGAGGGTTGGGTAAGGTTAAGGGTAACGGTAATTTCTGGTAAAGGGGTCATTTGGATTACAGCAGGTGTAGAGAGCCCAGCCACCAGGTTTGCCTGCTGTTGGAATGTCGCGTGACTGCCATCGATAGTTACGGCACTGAGATTATGCACACCAACAGGCAAATCATTGAGCACGAACCTTCCGGTCATGTCAGTAAAAGTTTGATAACCGGCTAGATTGATCAGAACGTCAGGAAGTGGCTGGTTGCTTTTGCTATCATGAACGATGCCGTTCAGATCAGCCGTTTCTCCAGTGTAGGGGGCATTCGGCCAACCGGAGACAGAGTCTTTAATTACCTTATGTTTTTGCCCAGACACAAGACGGTAACCAACAGGCATGCCATCCGCTCTTTGTTCCGGAACTTCCAGTGGGGCGGTCATCACGTAGCGGTATCGCAGTGTGGCGTTTTCCGGGAGATTCAATATTCCGCTGAATGTCCCATCCGGTTGGCGTGAAAGTGGGGTGCGCTCAATGTTGTAGAGCATACCGCTTACTTCATCAAAAACGTCTATGGCCAGTTGGGTATCAGCAGAAGCAGGTATCCGCAATTCTACAGAGAATTCCATCGGAATCAAATCTGGTATGGTGACTTTTTTGGGAATTTCTGCACTTTTAGTGGGGATTGGTTTGTCAGCTGGATCAATGCGGATTGCGCATCCAAATAGAAAACTTACCGCCAACAAACTAAAGGTCAGCTGGAGGTATTTATGAAATTTTCTCGATGGCATAAGCACCTGCTATTTGTTTAGAGTCTGTTTAATCGTCTCGATATTATCCGCAAGGCTGCCTAACACACCATTTACAAAGCGCGGGGAGCTATCCGTACCAAATGCCTTTGCCAGCTCTACCGCCTCATTGATGCCAACTTTAAGAGGTGTCTTCTGGTAAACTGCCACTTCCCACAATGCCAGCCTCAGAATGTTGCGATCAATCACGGCAACCTGATCCAAAGGCCATTCCGGAGCGTGTTCAGCTATTAGCAAGTCCAATCTTTCAGCAAATTCACGAACTCCGGCTGTCAGCATACGCGCAAATTCATACTGGGCATCATCCAGCCCCATTGAATCTATCCTGTCAGCAACGACCTCACCAAGTAAGTGATCGGTGAGGTCGAGCTCGTAAAGTGATTGGAGGGCGCATATGCGCGCCTCGGTTCGTGATTTCATTACACCTTTGCTTCTAAATCGATATCGGTTACATGCACATCTATGCGAGCAACTTCCATGCCAACCATTTCAGTGATCGCCCTTGTGACCCTCTTTTGCACTGTCTGTGCCACCAGGCGCACATTTTCTTCGCTTCCGGGAATAATATAGAGCTCAACTTCAATTGAGTCCCCCCGTACGACCACTTTCACGCCGTCCTCGGGGACATTGCTCAAACCCTCACGGCTGCTGAGCCGGCTGACACCAGGAGTTGCCAGGGTTGTCAATTTGGCAATCGTGTGCAAAACGCTTGGTGCAATAGTTGTTTTTCCGGTTGTTTCTTCCATGATTTCTCTTTTCTAAGGCAAATAGCCTGTCAATAGAATGCTAAGAAGTGCAGTTTCATCCTTGCTCAAAGGGAAATCTTTTTCCTTGGCAGTGATTTTCTCGAAAAGAGTCTCAAAGTCCATCCCCTCTGGCCAACCTTCAAGAAAGGTGTTCAATGGGTCGGGATATGCCTTGGTAGCCTCTTCGGAGATGGAAAATCCCAGATCGGCAAGATTCTGCTTGAGTGCTCCATGCGATTGAGAGTAGAGGGATTGCCAGCATTTGAGGCAAATCAGACTGAATTTCGAATCTTTTTCAAAAACCAATTCAGCATCCCGGATCAAAAGAGCTCGGGGAGCGACCATAGAGTTGCGAAATCCACTGATCCTGACCTGGTCCTTTACCTCAGCCACCAATTCCCGGCGCAAATCAGCAGGAAGCTCGCCAAGATTCTCAAAAATTTTCTGCAATATTTCTTTTCTAAAGTACGGTTCAATAAAGACGTTTAAAGCAATTGCTGGTCTAAACTCGTCCATTGTAACTCCTTCTTGCGGGGACTTGCCGCGCAGTAAACACAGACAGGGCTAATAGTCTTCGTTCTCTCCAGCCAAGTCGTCGTCTTCGTCTTCGTCCTCTTCGACTGCCCAAAGATCTTCGTGTTCATCTTCTCCTTCGTCCCAATCATCCAGTTCTTCGTCTTCCCAAGCTGAACCGGCGTGATCCTCCTCACTGGGGGTATAAGTCAAGCAGCCTGCATCAGGGTTGATCTCAACAGCTGCTGCGGTACAATACCGCTCGTCCAAAAAAATACAATCCAGATAATGACAGCGAATTTTTGGCATTTTCATAAACTCCATAAAATTAAAGATATTTTCGCAGGCATTTTACCTTAGGAAAGGTAAACCGTAAAGAAGGGTAATCTGCTTAGCCAGGTTTGACACGGATGGCCTCGATCACGTTTGGAAGGTTTTCGAGCCTGGCAAGTAAACGGCTCAATTGCGAAATGTCCGAAATTTCAACAACGAGATTCACCTTCACAATATGCTGCCTGGTACTTAAGGAGAGGTCCACCAAGCGGGCAGGCTCACTGGAGAGCACATCGGAGATATCAGCCATCAATCCCTGCCTGTCGTAGGAAGTAATTTGCAGGGGGACCGGGAATGTCTGGGTTGCGCTGCCCCAATCAACTTTAATCAGACGTTCAGTATCTTTGACGCGCAAAGCATTCGGGCAGTCGGCGCGGTGAATGGTGACGCCGCGCCCGCGGGTAATGTAACCAATGATTTCATCGCCGGGCATCGGATTGCAGCAGCGAGCAAAGTTAGTTGCCAGCCCTGAAAGCCCCATGACAGTGATCGAGGTGCTGTCCGCGCTGCTTCGCCGTGATTCAGGGATGAGTTCATCAAAATCCGAGAGACTTGGCTTGCTCAGTTCTTCAATTCGGGTGATGAGTTTTCCCATTGGGATGTCACCACAGCCAATGCCTACGTAGAGGTCCTCAAGCGTGCGCACATTAAAGCTGGACACGTAATCGTTCAGGTCAATGTTGGTTAGTCCGAGCCGTTTGAATTCTTTTTCGACAAGCAATTTTCCATTTTCAAGGTTTTGTTCACGGGCTTGCTGCTTGAACCATTGCTTAATTTTTGTGCGTGATCGTGGAGACTTCACCAACCCAAGATTAACATTTAGCCAGTCCCGGCTTGGACCTCCACGATTTACTGTGAGGATTTCAACCTGATCTCCAGTATTCAGGGTGTAGTCAAGCGTCACAAGCTTTCCATTTACTCTTGCCCCACGACAGCGATGTCCGATATCTGTGTGAACCTGGTATGCAAAGTCAATTGGAGTAGAACCTTTTGGAAGGTCAATCACATCGCTTCGGGGTGTCAGGACGTAAACTCGATCGTGAAACATATCCGATTTCAGGCCATCAATCAAAGACTGGCTGTCGTCAACTTCTTGAGACCATGCAAGCAAATTGCGCATAGATTGCACTTTGCGTTCATAATCGCTCGACAGGGCAGTGCCATTTTCTTTATAACGCCAATGCGCAGCGACACCATACTCAGCGTTGTGGTGCATCTCCCAGGTGCGGATCTGGACCTCGAGCGGTTTTCCATCGCTATAGATCACGGATGTGTGTAATGATTGGTAGTTGTTAGGCTTTTTTGCAGCTATGTAATCATCAAACTCGCCAGGGATTGGCTGGAAATGCATGTGAATAATCCCAAGGACCTTGTAACAGGTCTCAACGTCATCCACGATTGCCCGCACAGCCCGCAGGTCCCGGATCGATTCAAAATTTTTGCCCTTTCCCTGCATCTTGCGATAAATTGAGTAGATATGCTTTGGACGACCTGAAATGTTTGCTTTAACCTCTGCATTTGCGCAAAGTTGCTGCAAGTCAGCCACAATGTGCTCTATTTCTTCAAGGCGCTTAGTTCGACGTAAGGTGAGGTGATCAGAGATCTCTTTATATTTTTCAGGATTGGTATATCTGAAGCCGAGATCTTCCAACTCCCACTTGAACTGCCAGATGCCGAGGCGGTTGGCAAGGGGAGCAAAGATATCGAGAGTCTCCTGACCGATAATCCGCTGCCGGTCCAGCGGCAGGGAATTCAAAGTTCGCATGTTGTACAGGCGGTCTGCCAGTTTGATGACTACTACCCAAATGTCGTCGCCAATTGCCAATAGCATTTTTCGCAGGGTTTCTGCCAGATCCTCAGACAGCTTTAGCTGAGAGAGTGGCGTAGAGGGAGCTAAGGGTGTCCGCTCTGGAGGATGCTGGTCTGCTCGGGAAAGTTGGGGGAGTGCAGTGATGCGAGTGACATCTTCCACAAATCCTGTAATGGTCTTCCCAAATTCCTTCCTCAGCTGTTCGACTGTAGTTTGTGTGTCCATCAGCACGTCGTGAAGCAATCCGGCTGCAATGACGTTAGGTGGGACTTCAAGCTCGAGCAAGATATTGGCTACGCCCAAACAATGCGTGAAATAAGGTAAGCCGTTTGCACGTGTCTGACCCGCATGCGCATTTTCCGCAAAACTGTACGCCTTTTGGATTAACTCACGTTCAGCCACGGAGTAGCTCTTTGGTAATTTATTGATGAATTGATCTCTATCCATGATTAGGCTAATTGTAAGCCACAATTCAAAGCTTACTTAAGCTTCTCCATGCTTGTCCACTCCCTGTTCAGGCGCATACTGTGAAGGCACTGCTGTTCTTGCTCGGACAATGTACCCTGGATCAAATGAGTCAGGAGTTGCCCCACACCAGGACCCAGCATAAATCCCTGCCCGCAGGCACCTGTTGCAAGCAGGAAGCCTTCTACCCCTTCAACTTCGCCCAAAATTGGATTGCCATCCGGAGTCATCGGGTAAGTACCACGCCAGGTGCGCCTCACCCGACAATTAGCCAATTTTGGCATGGTTTCGATCAGGCGTCTGCTGGAAAGGGGAAGGAAAGCGCTGGTGTCCTTATCCAGAAACCCCCAAATCTGCGGGTTGGGTGTCACACAAAAGATAATCTTGCCAGTTGGATGCTGATAGAAATAGAAGTTGCTGGAGCCCGGTCTGGAGCGAATATCCACGATCATCGGGCTGAACATGGGCTGCACAGCTTCAGTGATACCGGCCTCGTGCGCGTCTGGTCTGACGGGCAGGTCAAGCCCAACCATCCGACCAATTTCAGCAGACCAGGATCCTGCGGCATTGATAAAACATTTAGTTGAATAGTGCCCCTTATCGGTCGCGACAGATTGCACTCTGCCCGCGTTTGTTTCAATACCAATCACATTTTCATTGAATTGAAAGACCGCACCTCGCCTGACAGCTTCCTGGTAAAAGGCAAAAGATGCTTTTAACGGTGAAGCTGAACCGTCTTCCGGGGAGTAGGTGCCACCGCGTAAACTGGCTGGATTAATGTCGGGTACGAGCTCCAGGAAGGCCTGTCGATCGAGCCAGTTAATGTTCAAACCCAGGCTGCGCTGCATGTCGAGCAGGTCTTTCAGAGTTTTCTCAATGGCATCGTCGTAGGCTACAAAACTGTACCCGCCAGCCCTCCATTCAATATCCTGTCCGTGTTCAGCCTCCCAGGTTGAGAAGATGTCGATCGAGTTGGAACAAAGCAGGATCTTAGCCGGATCCGAATGGGTGGCACGGATGCCGCCGATAGCGTGTTTGTTGGAGGCCTGACCAGTACTGGCCCGGGAATCGATCACTAACACCTTTAGTCCCGCTTGCGCAAGAAAGAAAGCAGTTGGGGTGCCAATTGAGCCAGCGCCCGCGATGATGACGTCAAAGTTCGTTTGTGGGCTCATGAGCGCTCTCCTTCATCATCAGCCATATTCGCCAGGACCCTGACGGGCATTTCGACGAAAACAGGTCTGATTGGAGTTTCTGTGACCTCTGAAAGTGGAATCCCTTCAGCGAGATACATTCGCTTGATCATGTTCAGGCAGGTTTTGCCCCCGCAAGCGCCCATGCTGGCTTTAGTGACGGCTTTAATTTGGTTGATATCCCGCACGCCTTGCCGGATCAATGCCCGGATCTCACCGGCTGTGACCCTCTCACATCTGCAAATGTAGGCATCGTCGGCAAGACTCTCTGGATGCTCGGTATCAAATTCAAAGGGAGTGGGGTCCGTAGTTTCAATAATGCGCAAGCCTGAAACCAGTTTGGCGATTTCTCGCGGAACTTCAACTGTCAGTAGAGAAGTACCGTTCGCATATTCCCTTATCTTCTTGATAGTTCTAATAGTTGCCTTACCAAGCGACATCCCTTCAGTGCTTGTCAGTTCAATTTCCTCCCCCTCAGCCAGGCTCAAGGGGTTTTGTTCAAAGGGCAGGGTCACCAAGGCGTTTTCATTACCCTTGCGATAATCTACCAGCGTAACCGCCAATCCGGGGCAGACTGCCACGCATCGTCCACAGGCTATGCAGCCTTTTTCTGCGAAGTAGTCGACCTCCGGGAGATGCCGTATGTCTGATGGGTCCACATGGATCAAGTGGCGCGGGCAGACCGTTGAGCAAGGGTCGCAAGGAATTTCCTGTGTGCAGTGCATGATCGGGAAAACCCCTTCTTCAAGCTCGGGCAGGTTTGGTTCAACGACTTTCCCTGGTCGGGATTTAAGGATATCTTCAGTTTTCTCCCACTCAGCAGGAATTTCTTCCTTTTGCTTGCCAAGAAAACCTGCTATTTTGCGGCCTGCAATCTTGCCAGAAAAGATCGCGGCTGAGGCTTCAGCGATTTCTTCAGCGTCACCAGCCGAAAAGACTGGCAAGCCAACCAGTTCTGCTTGCTTGGTGAACTCGTTTACCGGGTCGAGACCAACCGCGATCAAAACCGTATCGCAATCGTATTGCTTCTCAGTGCCTGGAAGGATTTTGAAATCCCTGTCCACTTTGGCAATCACAACTTTTTCGACGTGATTCTTCCCAAGGGCTTCAACAATCGTATGGGAGGTGAGCACGGATACTCCAGAACGAACCAGCTTGTCTTTATGCACTTTGTAACCGCCGCATTCAGGAGCCGCTTCTACCAAACCGCAAACGTGAATGCCAGCCTGAATCGCGTGATAACCGGCGATCAAGCCCACATTTCCGCCGCCAATGATGAAAAGATTCTCACAGGGTCGCACCAGATCGCGGTTTACCAGTGTCTGGAACGCCCCCGCGCCATAAACACCGGGCAGGGTGTTGCCGGGAAATGCCAGGCTTTTCTCCCGCGCTCCAGTCGCAATCAGCAGCATTTTTGGGTAAACTAGGGTATAGACTTCGCCATTTTTATAAACGCCAATGGATTTATCCTCAAACACTCCAACAGCCGTGCTGTTTTCCCAAATTTCTACAGATTCGTGCTGCCGAAGAGTTGTTTCAAGCTTTTTTGCGATATCAATGCCGCGCGTGCCGGCATAAACTGCCTCACTCGAGCCAAAGAATCGGTGTGTCTGAAGCACGAGCTTGCCGCCAAGATGCGCCTTATCATCGATCAAAATCGTGCGGACGCCAGCCTGACCCAGTTCTATCGCCGCGGAAAGCCCAGCAGGACCACCGCCAATAATCAGCACGTCAGCCTCACATTTCGGAGTTGGCTGGTTGACAAGCGTGTCACGAGGTTGAACGTCCGGCAACCTGGGAAGACCATCTAAAGGAAAAACCTGCATCCCGCTTTTGACGGGGGTCATGCAGGCCTTGACAGGCAGTCCATCCGCAATCACCATGCACTGCGAGCACTGTCCGTTGGCGCAAAAAATCCCCTGGGGGGAGTAGTCTTTGGGGTGGTGCCCGAAAATGGTGACGCCATTTGCCACGAGGGCGGAAGAAATCATTTCACCTTCCTTTGCCAGGAAGGTTTGGTCTTGCCAGTTAAACGGAATGTCTGCTACAGAATCATCTATCAGAATTGGGTGAGCCTTGATGCGATTCTCAGTCATAAACTCCTCAATTGTTCGGTTTCAAGGAAATATGATACCACCAACACGGCATCAATCGAAGATTTGCTGGTATTCCTGGTCCAACTCGCTGTCGCTCAGATGTGAGTAGCGTTGGGTGACAGCAATGTTGGTGTGGCGTGCCAGCACCTGCGCGAGTTTGAGGTTGCCTGTGCTGCCGAGGATCGTGGTTACAAAGTAGTGGCGGAAAGAGTGGGGGGTAATGGTGCCAACAGCTTCCTCGCCCAGGGATTCCCGCACACGCTGGTTGACGATCTCCCGTCCCGTGGTAGTAGAGATGGGTTTTACCTTCTTGCCCGCGCCGCGATCGTGACGCGCGAAAACTGGTTGCGATGCCAGCGCTTTGCCACTGTTACCATCCAGGCTTGCGCGTTCGGATAAATACATCTTGAGAGCGTCCAGACTGCGCTTTGAGAAGCGCACAACCGCTTCTTTGTTGCCTTTGCCGATCACGATTGCGCGGTGTTCGAGCCAATCGATATCCCCGCGACGCAGGTTGCAGGCTTCGTGCACGCGCAAACCGGTATCGGATAGAGTAAGCAGGAAAGCACGGTCGCGCAAATTGATCAAGCGCTCAGATTCTTGCTCAGTGGGTTTTGAAGCCAGTGTCGCGGCATAATCCAGGACGCTGTCAATGGCGCTCTTGGGGAATTGAGGCAGACGGATGCCCGGTCGGCGGGCGCGCTGCTTGATGAGCAGCCGGATGCGGGGGAGGTTGACCGGCGCAAGGTTCTCACCTGCGATGAACTCAAACAGGCCGACGACAGAGGTGATGTAAACCTGCTCCGTGGCGGAGGAGAAATCTTTGAGGGCTGTAAGAACCCGGATCACCGCGTCTTCCGGCAGAGTTGTCACATCCGCCTTATCAGGCTCAATCTCATTCTCTTCCAAAACCTCGATAAACAGCCGCATCGCATTACTGTAAGTGCGAAATGTATTCGCACTCCGGGATAACTTGACGGAGCTCAGGTACTTCTGGATGCATTCAGCGATGGTTATTTTCATGTTCAGCCACTTATTAGCTTATTGTTGCGTGTAGTAGTATACATTATTCTCGCATATCTATTACATTACAAACTTCATTATAATCGCGAAAGCAACGATTGCTACGATAGGGGAGAATTCGTTCAGTGTAAACCGAAAAGGTTACAATTTATCTTATCAAGGAGCGTTATGGCTAAGAAAGCATGTACGTTTATATGTGGATAAGATTGGTTTCGGCTAAAAGCATGTGGAATCCTGATTAATGACGAAAGAGTATTGATGATCCGGAATGATTCCGATCCAAATTATTTTTCGGTCGGTGGCTGCGTGGCGCACAGAGAAAGCCTTGAGGAAGCAGTCGTGAGGGAAGTTTGGGAGGAAACGGGCTGGAAGTTTGAGGTAGAGCGTTTGGTGTTAATTCATGAAAACTTTTTCCAGAAAAAAAAGGGGGGGGGTTCTTGACGGGCTGAACTGCCACGAACTGCCGTTCTACTTCCTGATGAAGTGCTATCCTAGCTGTGTCATCACATCAATTAGCAAGGCACTGTTTGATGTACCAGAACATCCGGAAAGGCTCATCATATCTAAATTGAACGAAATGGATATGCCGGTGTATCCAACATTTTTTGCTAACGAATTGTTAAATCTTCCATTAAACGTAAAATACATCGTGACTTACGAATCTGACTTTTGATTTATCAGCGCACCTTATTCAACGAAATAGCTGGACTTTCTCGTTGATAATGCTTGCGATAATGATACTTATCATAACCTTAAAGTAATTTTTACTGGTTTGATGCCGACCCACCTATTTAGCTCTGAAAAAAAACAATTATCCGTCTGTCACTTTGTAGATTGTTTCAGCGCGTTCCACGCGCCGACCCAGGGTTCACCAATCCGATTTTTCTCCGCAATCTTCACCTTGCTGAATCGCTGCCCGACTGAAATGGCTTCAGTCGCGATCTGCGCCCAGTTCTGCGCCAAAACCGCAGCTTTCAGACGCGCATGGCTGCCTTCAATCCAAGACCATTCCTGGCGGAACTGATCCGCCTTCACCCAGTAATCGCGCTTTTCCCAGGCTAAAACAGCCGCATCAATGGTCTCATTGATCTTTTCCAACGCCAGGACAATGTACGCTGCCATATCCAGGCTCTTTTCGTCCGGACTGCCCTGCCGCATCAGCGTGCGGATCGCCAGAACGATCGAGCGCGCCAATCGATTACGAAGCGTTGTGCCGCTTTCAGTTGTCTTGATTGCCATAAGTCACCTTTATTTCAAAAATCAGACGCTATTATACCCAACTCACCCACCCCGTCCTGATATTGCTTTACATAAAATTGTATATACTTTGTATAAAGTCTGAAAATTGATTCACAGATTTTCATGTGAAATTTGCCATTTTCCTCTTCCAGAAAACCTAATATCACGCTATAATCTATTCAATTGAATACTTATCATTAGAGGCGCGGCGGATTGTGTAGGAACTTTGCGGTTATCCCAGGACTGGGAGAAGAAACGAATTATCCGTTGCCGAAGGGCAAAAAGAGAGTCCTCTCTTTCGCCTTGGTGAGCCTAACGAAGGTCGGCCACTGTCATGCACTTGCATGGAGCGCTATGTGTCATTATCAGCACATAGCGTTTTTAATTATTAGGAGAATGCGATGAACGAAGTAGTAATAAGACTGAGAATTGGAGCGGAAAACGCTCACTACGGCGGTGGGCTTGTGGACGGAGCTTACCTGACCAAGTTATTTGGCGACGTGGCAACTGAATTGTTGATCCGGCGCGACGGCGACGAAGGTCTCTTCAGAGCTTACGACAACATCGAATTCCTTACGCCTGTGTATGCCGGCGACTTCATCGAAGCCAAAGGCTGGATCACAAGCGAAGGCAACACCTCGCGCAAGATGGTTTTTGAAGCCTGGAAAGTGATTACGCCAAGACCGGACATTAGCGATTCAGCAGCTGAAGTCCTGGCTGAGCCCGTGTTGGTTTGCCGCGCGAGCGGCACCTGCGTCACCCCGAAGGACAAGCAACGCTTGGGGTAATCTCAGGCGAAATTACCCAAGGAGAGAGTTATGAGTGCACACAAGGTTATCATCACTGCCGCAATCAGTGGCGCTGAAGTTACCCAGGAAAATAATCCCGCTGTCCCCTATACGATCGATCAGTATGTACGCGAGGCAAAACTCGCTCGCGAAGCCGGCGCTGCCATCATCCACCTGCATGCACGCTTTGATGACGGTACCCCCACCCAGGACCGCGAACGCTTCAGGACGATTATTGAAGCCATCCAAGCAGCCTGCCCGGACGTCATCATCCAACCTTCCACAGGCGGCGCAACCGGAATGACAGCCGAAGAACGCCTGCAGCCAACTGAACTGAACCCCGAAATGGCCAGCCTGGACTGCGGAACGATGAATTTTGGTGGTGACGATATCTTCGTCAATACGGAAAATATGATCATTGAATTTGCGGCTCGCATGAACGAACGCGGGATCAAACCCGAACTGGAATGCTTTGACAAAAGCCATGTTGATATGGCACTGCGTTTGGTCCGCAAGGGTCACATCCAACCGCCTCTGCATTTCAACTTTGTTCTTGGTGTCAATGGCGGCGCGACAGGCACCCCGCGCGACTTGTTGTTTTTGAAAGAATCGGTGCCAGAAGGCGCAACCTTCACCGTGACCGGAATTGGCCGCTGCCAATTAGACATGAACGTGATGGGGATGCTTTTGGGCGGTCACGTCCGTGTGGGTTTTGAGGATAATCTGAAATACAACCGCGAAAGAAATGCGGTCTCGAACGCGGAATTTGTCGAGCGAATCGTCCGCATCGCAAAAGAACTGAATTTGGAAATCGCCACGCCGGCAGAAGCCCGCCAAATTTTGGGTATGCCAGAGCGTGTAAATTAGTCTAATTAATCTACGGAGGAAAAGTTTTATGGCAATGGGAAATAAGTATGGCGCACACCGCGTGATCGAGCCTAAAGGACTGCTACCGCAGGCTGCGCAAAAAATCGACAACACGATGGAGATCTACGACAACGAAATTCTGATTGATGTCTCAGCTTTAAACATCGATTCTGCCAGTTTCAGGCAGCTTTGGACCGCATCCGAGCAAAACGAGGATCGTCTGAAAGAGATGGTTTTGGGGATTGTCGCTGAACGCGGCAAGATGCAAAACCCGGTCACTGGCTCTGGCGGCATGTTGATGGGCAGCATCGCAAAAATCGGCACTGCCCTGCAGGATCGCAAGGATATCAAGGTCGGTGATCGGATTGCCTCCCTGGTTTCGCTTTCCCTGACACCACTCCACATTGAAGAAATCCTGGCAGTCCATCCTGAGACCGACCGTGTGGATATCAAAGGGCAAGCCATCCTCTTTGAGAGCGGAATCTACGCTAAACTTCCAGACGACATGCCCGAAGCCCTCGCCCTGGCAGCCCTCGATGTTGCCGGCGCGCCCGCGCAAACAGCAAACATTGTCAAACCAGGTGACTCAGTGCTGATCCTCGGCGCAGGCGGCAAGAGCGGCATGCTCTGCGGCTATGAAGCAATGAAACGTGTGGGTCCCTGCGGAAATGTTGTGGGTATGAGCCGTAATAACCGGTACGAAAGAATCCTCCTGGACAATCATTTTGTTCACAAATATTTCGTTGCCGACGCTGCCAAACCGGTGGAAGTGCTTGAAAAAGCGCTTGAATGCAATGATGGCAAAGAATATGACGTTGCTATAAACGTGGTCAATATTCACGGCACTGAAATGTCGACCATTCTCCCCGTTCGCGATGGCGGCTTGGTTTACTTCTTCAGCATGGCCACCAGCTTCACCCGTGCCGCCCTGGGCGCTGAAGGCATTGGCAAAGATGTCACGATGATTATCGGCAACGGTTACACCCGCAACCATGCCGAATTCACCCTGCAGGTACTGCGCGAATCGAAGGCACTGCGTGAGATCTTTGAGAAAAGCTACCTTTAAAACAGAAGCTAAAGACTGCGGGAAATCTGCAGCCTCTTTCAGAAACGAAGGAGTTAAGCAATGAAAGCTGAAGAAAAATATATCAACACGAGCGGCGAAGAAAGACGGAAAAAGCTCTTCCCGGACGTGTCGGACGAACAGTGGAATGACTGGCACTGGCAGGTTTCCCATCGTATTTTGGATGTTGACACATTAAAAAAATATCTGCCGCTCACTGCCGAAGAGGAACAAGGCTCAAGAAAAGCGCTTGAACACTTCAGGATGGCAATTACTCCGTATTATTTGAGTCTGATCGACCCAAACGACCCTCACGACCCGGTAAGAAGGCAGGCTGTGCCGACAGGTGATGAAGCCTATCGAAGCCCTGAAGATCTGGTGGACCCTCTCGAAGAAGATGGGGACTCCCCTGTTCCGGGGCTCACTCACCGCTATCCTGACCGTGTGCTGTTCCTCATCACCGATCAATGCGCCATGTACTGCCGGCACTGCACGCGCCGCCGTTTGGCTGGTCAGAAAGATGGCGCGCGCACACGCGCGCAGATTGATGCCTGCATTGACTACATTCGCAATACTCCGGCTGTGCGGGATGTGCTGCTTTCCGGCGGCGACGCGCTCCTAATGAGCGACGAGCGGATTGAGTACATTCTCTCCAACTTGCGTGCCATCGATCATGTGGAAATTATTCGCATCGGCACGCGCACGCCAGTGGTTCTGCCTCAACGCATCACTCCTGAGTTGTGTGAAATGATTCGAAAGTACCACCCGGTCTGGCTAAACACCCATTTCAATCACGCGAATGAAATCACACCGGATTCCAAACGTGCTACTGCCAGGCTCGCTGATGCAGGCGTACAACTGGGCAACCAATCCGTGCTCTTGCGAGGCGTGAACGATTGTGTGCACGTGATGCGGAAACTGGTGAACGGACTGGCGTATATTCGGGTTCGCCCCTATTACATCTATCAGTGCGACCTTTCGCTCGGTCTCTCGCATTTCCGCACACCGGTTGCCAAGGGGCTGGAGATCATTGAAGGTTTGCGAGGCCATACATCCGGCTTCTGCGTGCCGACCTACGTGGTGGACGCGCCAGGCGGTGGAGGCAAGATCCCGGTTATGCCCAATTATCTCATTTCCCAAAGCCCCGATCATATCGTTCTGCGCAACTTTGAAGGCGTGATCACTACCTACAAGGAACCGGATGACTACAAAAACGAGTGCAATTGCCCGGTGTGTAGAGGAGAAGAGAAGGTAGATTTGATTGGAGTTGCCGGCTTGCTGGCTGGTCAGCAAATGACCCTCGAACCAACTGGTTTACTTCGAAATCGAAGGAAGCATAAGGGATAGACGGCGGTTTGTATGGACGCGTTTGCGGCAGGATCAAGCATTGATCTGCTCCAACTGACAGGTTTAGAGGACCTGAAATCGCTGGCTATCATTGGGCTGTCAAAGAATGCGGGAAAAACGACTTGCCTAAACCACATCGCTGCAGCCTGGCAAGAATCCGGTCAAACACGACCACTGGCGCTCACTTCAATCGGCAGAGATGGCGAATCGGAAGATGTTCTGAGTGGATACGAAAAGCCGCGCATCTATGTTCCTGCTGGCACTCTGATCGCATCCGCAGAAGGAGCCCTGCAAAACAGCGACGCTCTGCTCGAAATTCTGGAGCTTAGCGGCATCAGAACTGCTTTGGGTGAGGTAATTGTCTGCCGGGCGCTTAGCGACGGCTACGTGGAATTAGCAGGACCCAGTGTGACAGATGAAATCAGCAATGTTGAAAGTTTGATCCGTCAGCACGAACCGCAATGTCTTTTCATCAATGATGGTGCTCTGTCGCGCCGTTCACAAGCCGGCTCGGGAATGAGTGAGGCAGCCATCCTGTGCGTCAGCGGCGAGACCTCCACAGACCCTGAAATCCTGGCTGAGGTGACCAATTTCGCGCTGAACTTACTCCAGACGCCAACCCTACCCGAAGCTACTGCAAACATACTTGCTCAGGCAATCAACACGCATCCAAAAAAACGCACGATCATGCTAAATGGCAAACTCCCAAACTTTAGCGTTTCCACACTTGATACTCCTTTGCTGGTTGGATACGGGAAGGATATTGCCAACGCTTTACTGTCTGACACACGTTTTCTCTATATGCGAGGAGCAATGACGGATCAGGTGCTCCAGGAATTATTGAGTGAGGCAAATTTCGCCAATTTGACACTTGTTGTCGAAGACGGCACCCGCTTATTCATCGAACCGGGTAGTTTACAAAAGCTGCGCGACCGCAAAGTTGATCTTGCAGTCCGCAACCAACTGGATGTACGCTTGGTTTGCCTCAATCCGACCCGTGCTGATGGACAATGCCTTGATCCGCAGCCTTACCTTGCGGAAATGCGCAAAAAACTGCAAATTCCCGTAGTCGATCTGGGTCCCAAAAATGTGTGAGTCTCCTATGCATACTTCAGTCATCATTTCCCCAGAATTATTAGACGATTTAGGACTGCACAAAGTCCTGGAGGCTTGCCGCTGTCGGTCGCCCCAGGGAAATACACTGAAGAATGCGCTTCAGCTCTTCACAAACGAGTCCAGGGAGGCATTGCGGGAAGAGCTTGGCGCTATTGACCGCCTGCTTCCATTGGTAAGGGCAAGCGATCCTGAAATTAACGAAGCACAAACCTACCTTTCACGCCTGCGCGAGCTGCGCGGCACTCTCGCAAGGCTCGAGAAAGCCAGTTTGCTGAATGATACCGAATTCTTCGAGCTTAAAAGCGCTTTATCAATTTTTGATCGTCTTGGCAAGATGAAAAACCTGCTTGAGGCTGCCGGGGTTGACTTTGAAGACACCAAACCTGCCGCAGCCTTGCTCGACCCAGCCGGCACTGGCAACCCCGCTTTTCATATCTACAGCGATTATTCTGCAGAGCTTAGCGAAATCAGAGCAATGAAAAATGAGCTGGAAAGAGAAATCAGGCAAGCAACTGGACCCCAACGCAAGACCTTGTTGACTCAACGCGCCCTGATAATTTCCCGGGAGGATCAGGAAGAGGAAAGAATTCGGCGTCAACTTGGCGATAAACTGGCTGAATGGCTGCCTCAATTGCGCTCCAATGTTGATACCTGCGCCCTGCTCGATTTTCGGCTCGCGAAAGCCATCCTGGCTTTTAAATGGAATGGCTGTCTGCCAGATCTGGTTATGCCTCAGCAACCTGCAATCTTACACAACGCAATACATCCGCTGATCGCTGAAATACTGGATAAACAGGGGTTGTCATTCACTCCAATATCGATCGAATTACAGCAAGGCGCAACCGTTCTGAGCGGTGCTAACATGGGCGGAAAGAGCGTAGCCTTGAAAACCGTCTTTTTGGCACTGCTGATGACCCAATTGGGATATTTTCCGTTTTGTAAGAGCCTGCAAACGCCATTATTTGACTTTTTTGCTTTCGAATCCAGCCGTGAGGGCGATCTTCATCGAGGTCTTTCCTCTTTTGGTCTAGAGGCAGTTCAGATCCGTAATCACTACCGCAAAAGTCAAACCCAAAGAGGTTTGATCCTGATGGATGAACCTTGCCGGGGAACAAATCCTTCTGAAGCGAGGGCCATCGTGCAAGCGCTTTGCAATACCTACGGCATTTCTGATAGCACTTTTTTGATCGCCACTCACTATCACGTAAAACCTGCCCCTGGAATAAGGTTCTACCAGGTGCGCGGCATCAACCCGGACGCCCTGTCGAAGCTGCCAGAATATCTATCTTCGGATTCAAAAACGGCTGGATTAGAAGAAGGTTTAGCTGATGGTTTGTCAAAAACAAGCGTAAATATCAACCATGAGGACCTGGCTCGCGTCAGGAGAATTCAAAAATTAATGGATTATCAGCTCGAAGAGATTGATGGTGTTCATCAGACCCCTTCAGGAGCGATTAAAATTGCTGAGCTGCTTGGTGTAGACGAGGCATTGCTGCGGGAAATGAGAGCAGCCCGGCAGGAGGAATAATGGCAACACTTAGAATCGATTGGGAAAAGGTTAACCTGGCTCGAGAAGCTGCAAGGCAGATCGCAGAGGACGTCCATGCCTACACCCAAGAATTTACCACCACCACGATAGAGCGTTCAATTTGCCGCCTTTTTGGTGTTGACGGGGTCGACGCGATGGGAGTACCTTTGCCGAATGTGATCGTGGATCACATCGCTTCCCGCCAGCTGCTTGGGTTCGGGGCAGCCTACTGGTTGGGACAGGCAACCATATCACATGGCAAAGAACCACAGGAATTAGCTGAAGCAGTAGCCCAGGGTGAGCTGGATCTTACCCAGACAGAACCAGTAGACCTTTTTGAAATCCAGCTTTGGGCTGAGAAAAAGGCCGAAGAAGCGCTTGCAAAAATTCATCATAATCGCATTATCCGTGAAGAAAAACTATCCGAATTTGGGGACCATTCCGGACCGTTGATCTACGTCATTGTTGCCACAGGAAACATCTATGAGGATATCGTCCAGGCCAGGGCTGCTGCCGTGCAAGGCGCGGACGTGATCGCGGTCATTCGCACGACCGGGCAAAGCCTGCTCGACTACGTGCCCTATGGCGCGACGACCGAGGGCTTCGGCGGTACTATGGCAACCCAGGAGAACTTCCGCCTGATGCGAACCGCGTTGGATGAGGTTGGCGCCGAGTTAAAGCGCTATATCCGTCTGTGCAACTACTGCTCGGGTCTGTGCATGCCTGAAATTGCGGTTATGGGAGCATTAGAGCGCCTGGACGTGATGCTCAATGATGCTCTTTATGGCATCCTCTTCCGCGACATCAACATGCAGCGTACGCTGATCGACCAGGAGTTCTCGCGCCTGATCAACGCCGCCGCGGGAATCATCATCAATACCGGTGAGGACAACTACCTGACGACCTCCGATGCCTATGAAGAAGCGCACACCGTGCTGGCATCTCAGCTCATCAACGAGCAATTTGCCCTGAAAGCTGGTCTGCCCGAAGAGCAAATGGGTCTTGGGCATGCCTTTGAGATGAATCCCGAGCTTAAAAATGCCTTCCTCTATGAGTTAGCCCAGGCACAGCTTGCCAGGCAGATCTTTCCCAACGCCCCACTAAAATATATGCCGCCTACCAAGTTCAAAACTGGCAACATTTTTAAAGGTCACGTTCAGGACGCGCTTTTTAATATGGTCACCGTTATCAGTGATCAACGGATACAGTTGCTTGGGATGCTTACAGAAGCTATCCACACCCCCTTCCTGGCAGACCGCGCCCTTGCAATTGAGAACGCGCGCTACATCGCCACCAGTTTTGCGGATTTTGGAGAAGATATCGAATTCCGCCAGGGCGGAATTATGGAGCAACGGGCTGCGACCGTACTTGATTCAGCCCTTCTTCTACTTCAGAACATCCGGCGCGACGGTTTATTCCGGGCTATTGAGGATGGGGTTCTGGCAGGTGTCAAGCGTCCGTTTGAAGGCGGTAAAGGTCTTTCTGGCGTAGTTGTCAAAGAGGATCGATACTTTAATCCATTTATTGCCCTGCTGCAGGAAGAATCAAAGACAGGGTCCGAACGTTATCATCACGCCAAAGCAGCGCTTGAGGAGGGTAAAAATGAGTAGTGGACGCTATTCAGTAACAAAAACTGATTTCGACAAGACCCTGGACCTGACTCGCCTCAAGCCCTATGGCGACACAATGAATGATGGTAAAGTTCAGATTTCCTTCACCCTGCCGGTAGCTGACAGCGATAATGCAGTTGAGGCAGCCAGACAATTAGCGCTCAAGATGGGTATCATGGAACCTACAGTTGCTCACCATGCCCCCTTGGATAAGTCGTTTAGCTTCTTTGTGATCTACGGAAGTTTAAGTCATTCAATAGACTACACGCAGATACATGTAAATATCGTGGATGTCAGCACGATGAGCATGGATGAGACGGATCAGTTTATCCAGCAAAATTTTGGACGTAAGATAAGAGTGATTGGTGCCAGCACCGGAACCGACGCCCATACGGTCGGAATTGACGCAATCATGAACATGAAAGGCTATGCTGGTCACTACGGACTTGAGCGCTATAAGATGATCGAAGCGCTAAACCTTGGCAGCCAGGTAACCAATGAAGAATTTATCCGCAAGGCTGTTGAGTTTGACGCGGATGTCCTGTTGGTCTCACAAACCGTAACCCAAAAGAACATCCACGTCCAAAACCTGACCGAGCTGGTTGAGCTGCTCGAGGCAGAACGCTTGCGCAAGCGATTTCTTCTCATCATTGGAGGTCCTCGAATCAGCCATGAGCTTGCCAAAGAGCTGGGCTGTGATGCTGGTTTTGGGCCTGGCAAATACGCCGATGATGTGGCCAGCTATATTTGCACAGAACTTGCTGCTCGCAAAGAGCAGATGTTAAAGGTTTAATACCTACCCCAAAGAAAGGCAGGAGTTATGAGTAAGTTAATCAGTTTGGAAGATGCGGTAGACCTCGTGCGGGACGGAGACACGATAATGGTGGGAGGATTTCTGGCGGTTGGAACGCCAGAAAGGCTCATCGATGCCCTCATCGCCAAAGGAGTTAAGAACCTGACCCTCATTTGTAACGATACTGGCTTTGTTGATCGCGGCGTTGGAAAGATGGTCGTCGCCAAGATGTTCAAAAAGATCATGGCTTCCCATATTGGTACCAACCGCGAGTCTGGACGGCAAATGTTGGAAGGCGAAACAGAAATTGTGCTCATCCCACAAGGCACACTTATTGAACAGATCCGGGCTGGAGGCTTTGGGCTTGGTGGCGTGCTGACAAAAACCGGATTGGGAACGGAAGTGGAAAAAGGCAAACAGGTCATCGAAGTGGATGGTGAACGATACCTGCTTGAGAAACCACTGCGAGCCAATGTCGCCTTACTTTTCGCGGAAAAATCGGACGAAAAAGGGAATCTGACCTACCATGGTGCCACACGTAACTTTAATCCCTGTATGGCTGCCGCAGCTGATATTGTGATCGCTGAAGCACAACAGGTCGTTAAAGTTGGCGAGATTTGCCCGGATGATGTTGTTGTGCCATTTATCTTTATTGACCACATTGTTGATGGAGGTGCGCTATGATGGATAAACAGCAATTGCAAGAATTTGTCGCCAGGAGAGTTGCCCAAGAGCTCCAGGATGGAACTCTTGTCAACCTCGGCATCGGTTTGCCAACCTTGGTTGCGAACTTCGTGCCTGAAGGCAGAGAGGTCATTTTCCAATCTGAAAATGGTTTTATCGGGCTTGGACCTGTGCCGGCTGAAGACCAAATCGATCCCTGCATTTCCAACGCTGGTGGAATGCCTGTCACCATTATGCCTGGCGGGAGCTTTTTCGACAGTTCATTGTCATTTGGCATTATTCGCGGTGGGCATGTGGATGTAACCGTTCTGGGAGCTTTACAGGTAGCTGAAAATGGCGACATTGCCAGCTACATGATCCCTGGCAAGTTGGTTCCTGGCATGGGCGGTTCCATGGACTTGCTCAGCGGTGCCAAAAAAGTGATTGTGGCAATGGAACACACCGCCAAAGGCGCTCAAAAGCTCCTTCGAGAATGCACATTGCCTATATCGGCTGTGAACGCGGTTGATTTGATCGTGACCGAGATGGGAGTGATCGAAGTTACGCATGAGGGTTTTGTGCTCGTGGAACAAAACCCGGATTACACCCTGGATGAAATTAAAGCGGCAACTGGCGCCCCACTGGTCATCAGCGCGGCACTAAAGCAGATCGCATAGATAAGAACTAAATCAACAACCACCCGTTTTCCGGGTGGCTGTTTGCCTCACTTGCCGCAAGACTTAAATTGCTTTATGAAATCAAAAACGCTATCGCCCGAGTTTCCCATTTTGACGAGAAATAGTAATTTTCAATGATGACAAAACTGTGCTTAATAACACTAAGAACAAATTCAAGACCCTACTCTGTAGGCAAGCTATCGCTTTGACAGAAAAGGAGAAGGTGTTTTTACAAAGAAATAGACCTGTTGCTACGACGAAAAACGATCTTTAATCTGTCACATCGTGCCCTTTGGGTATTGCGAACCTCTTTTGTGACACGTAGTGTACGATTTTGTAAGCAATCTAAACTCTTCATAGACTTAATCTCCGGAGGAAGCAAGATCACGTTTGCTAATCGCAAAGCAAAATTGGTATCGGTATGGTTGTAAACCAATTACGGTCCATGAGGTTGAGAGTTTAGATTGCTTTGTTCCTCGCAATGACAAATTACACTTACCGTGACAGCCTGTCAGGACACTAAAAAGAGAAACTCAGGTATTAAACTGCTTTGAAACAAGAAAAAAGCTGCCGGAAATCCCGGCAGCTTTTTTCTTGTTTCTCTAACTATTACTGAACGATGAAACTTGTTGAAGCTGTGGCTGAAATGTAACCTGTCTTGGTGACCATTGCGATTAGGTTATAGGTACCAGTGCCTGTCTTGCGGGTGTTGATACGATAACTAAACGTGTACACGCCAGTCGTTCCGGTAGTACCAGAATAGGTAGTTTTCGTGCCGTTTGCTGAAGTAAGCTGAACACTGACAGAGGCGGAAGCAACTGCGGCTCCGCCTTGGTCTTTCACAGTTGTTGTTACATAAACTTTTTCCCCGTTAATATAGGACGATTTGTCAGTCGTGATAGTAGCATTCAGGGTCTGTTCAACGCTGGTTTGAGTAACTGTCACGGTGACCTGTTTTGTAGTGGTCAAATTACCGCTATCTGTAACAGAAACATCGAGTGTGTGCGTACCTACTTCCAGGTCGATTTTGGTAAAGCTAGCACCTGTATGAAGAGTAACACTGCCAAGTTTCCATACAATTGCGTCGCTGAGTGAACCATCTTCCACATCGGTTGCGGTGGCTGCAAAGGTGATTGCTGTACCTTCAGCAAAGGAAGAGTTATTAGCAGGACTTGTAATCGTCAAAGTTGGAGCGGTATTCACAGGAGGTGTCGTGCCGCCGTACCCCAGGTATTCAAGGGCAGCTCTGGCTTGCACCAGACCGTAACCATAATATACATCTCTTCCCGTAGCGCCCAGATCCTGAGCTGAGGCAGTAAGGGCGTTTCTAATTTCTACATTGGTTAAAGATGTATCCCAACTCCAAACCAAAGCTGCAACCGCAGAAACATGCGGAGTAGCCATGGACGTGCCATCCCAGGCTTCATATCCGCTGGCAGGTTTCGCTATTGAGCTGAAGACTGCCGCAGTCTTGCCAATCTTGTTGGCCACCAGGTATTGACCATCTTCCTGGCTCAAAGAAAGGCCAATAATCGAGGTGCTGTTGCCCTCTCCCAGGGTTCCCAGGAAGCCTCCTGGCTCATTGTTGTAGACAATCGCTGCAACAGCCCCACCGGCCTGAGCGTTAGCAACTTTTGTATAGAAGTCAATCACTCCTCGCTCACAAAGCACAACCTTACCAGACCAGGAACCAACCGAATCGCATAAGCCGCCGTTCACAAGCGCGCCGCTGGCGCTTCCGCGGGCTGAAAATTCAATGTGCCCACCAGCGTAATCGACACCATCCACAGTAACCCGGTTAGTATCCAGGTAAGGAAGTGTGGAAAGTACAGCCACACCCGGCGCGGCAATCTCTACCGCGCTGTTATATTGTGAAAAATCAGCCACAACCTTATTGCTGTCAATGGCTGCCACGGACATGACAGAGTCATATGAGGCAGGATAGGATAATGCAGAGGTCCCCTCATTACCAGCCGCGGCAATGCTCAGCACACCGGCAGCATAGGCATTTGCAAAGGCTGTCTTTTCAGTGCGGACTGAGCGTGATCCGCCCAGGCTCATGCTGACCACATTCGCGCCGGCTGCCGTGCAGCGGTTCAAGGCATCTACCAGGTTGGAAGCATAGGTCGCATTGCCATCATCAGCAAAGAATTTCACGATATAAAGGTCAACTGCGCCAGGTGTAACACCAACCACACCGAGACTGTTGTTCTCAGCCACGATCGTGCCGCCCACGTGTGAACCGTGTCCAAAACCATCTCGCGCCCAGTTATCATCCACCTGCGAATAACCGCCAACAGCATTTGGAAGGTCTTCATGATCCTGATAATAACCAGAATCGATGATACACACCGTCCGGTTCGCGCCAGTGGGAGCACCCGCATCGACCACACCATCACGGTTAGTATCCCAAACATCGCGCGCCTGGACCATGTCGATACCGTAAGGCACCGTTTGACCAAGCTCGTCAACAACATCTAGGGCTTCTTTTGTTACTTGCCCAGCCATGTCGCTGATGGGATAGCGTTCAGCGTCCTCTTCCACATCGATGACAAAAGGATTGTTGAGAATTCCGTTCAGGGCTGCAACCGGGAGACTGACAACATAAGCGCCAAGCTCAGGAAAATCGTAATGGATCTTGCTGTTGCTTGAACTTAATGCCTGAAAAACTTCAGACTTTCCCCCATCCCGATAGGAAACCCAAACTCGGACCGTATCCGATGGATCTGCCATTACCGGACTCGCGACGCTGAATAACAGCATCAGAACTGCAGATAGGACGAACAGTACTCTTGTTTTGTGCATTTTTTGATCCTTGTTATTAAAGAGGATAGGAATTTGACCAATTCTACACCTTAATTTCTCAGTCATGCATAAATTGAATCAAATCTAATAATCAAATAATAAGGCAATTTTAATGTTTCTTATAGTTTATTTTTTGCCTGGATTATTAAAATTGAACAATTGTTCAGGCAAAACAACAAAGCTGCGGGCTGGAACCCGCAGCTTTGTTGTGTTTTCCTAATAGGTATAAAAACCCTCACCTGTTTTGCGACCGAGCTTGCCGCCCCGAACCATCTTCCGCAACAAGGGATGTGGTCGGTATTTACTGTCACCAGTCTCGGAGTAGAGTACTTCCATGATTGCCAGGCAGACATCCAGCCCAATCAGATCACCCAATTCCAAAGGACCCATTGGGTGATTGGCACCCAGTTTCATGGCAGTGTCAATCCCATCAACGCTGGCGACACCTTCAGCAAATAGTCCCACAGCCTCGTTGATCATCGGAATCAGAACGCGATTGACCACAAAGCCGGCTGATTCTTTGACCTCAACAGGGGTTTTGCCCAGTGCGCGCGCGATCTCAGAAACCCGTTCCACCACTTCCGCAGGAGTGGAAAGTCCAGGAATGACTTCTACAAGTTTCATGACTGGCGCGGGATTGAAAAAGTGCATCCCAACCAGGGGATGATTCAAACCCTGAGCGATTTCGGTGATCGAGAGCGAGGAAGTGTTGCTGGCAAAAATACATTCGTGTTTGGCAAGCGCGTCCAATGCCTTGAAAGTCTCTCGCTTGATCGACATCTCTTCCAAAACAGCTTCTACTACGAAATCGCAGTCTGTGCAGTCTTCCAACAGACCAGCCGTTATACGGGCGTTGATTTGACCTGCAGCAGTTTGCTCCAATTTGCCGCGATCTACCCTGTTCTGTAAGCCCTTGGCGATGCGCTGCTGACCTTTTTGAGCCAATTCCAGATTGATATCAGTGAGAATGACTTCGTATCCATCGGTTTGAGCGAATGTCTGGGCAATCCCGCTGCCCATGGTTCCTGCCCCAATCACTGCTACTTTCATAGTTTCTCCTTTCAGCAAAGCAGCCGGAAAAACATCCAGGCTGCCATTTGAATAGATTATCTGTTTTTGAAGACTTTTTCTTTGCGCTTCTCAATGAAGGCCTGCATGCCTTCTTTTTGATCTTCAGTTGTAAAACATTTGCTGAATAAGTCAACTTCATGCTGGATCGCTTCCGCGATTGGCATGTCCAGACCTTCGTTTACGGCGCGTTTGATTGTCCGGATAGCGATTGGTGCATTGTCGGCGATACGATCAGCCATTTTTAGGGCTTCTGCCAGTAATTCTTCCTTGGGATGCACCGCGCTTACCAACCCGATTTGAATGGCGTCTTCTGCCTTTATATTTCTGCAAGTAAACAGCAGTTCTTTCGCCTTGGAAGTTGAACCAATCACACGCGCGAGCCGTTGTGTGCCCCCAAAGCCGGGTGTGATGCCCAGACCGGCTTCAGGCTGACCAAAGACGGCATTCTCGCTGCAGAGACGGATATCGCAGCTGAGTGCCAGCTCATTTCCACCGCCCAGAGCAAAGCCATTGATGGCAGCTATGACGGGGATGGGAAATGTTTCTATCCTTCTGAAAAGAGCGTTTCCGGTTTCGCTGAAAACCCTGGCCTGGCTTTCGTCCATACAGCACATCTCTGCCACATCCGCGCCGGCTATGAAAGCCTTTTCCCCCGCGCCAGTGATTATGAGGCAGCGAGTTGTTTCAAGATTTACAGCATCCAGAATCTCATTTAGCTCGCGTAAAACAGCCTTGTTTAGCGCGTTCAGAGCTTCCGGTCGGGTGATGGTGATCAGCCCGACCTGTCCTTTCATTTCGTAGCTAACAAGCGCCATACTCATGCCTCAGGTTTTGCGATTGCTGTGGCGCAGCCCATACCGCCACCGATACAAAGCGTTGCCAGACCCAGTTTCGCGTTTTCCTGGCGCTTCATTTCATGGATCAGCGAAACCAGAATACGGCATCCGGATGCGCCGATAGGATGACCCAGGGCGATCGCGCCGCCATTGACATTCAATTTGCCAGTATCGATGCCCAACTCGCTTATTACGGCGATGGATTGAGCAGCAAAAGCCTCGTTGGCTTCGATAACATCTAAATCTGCAATGGTTTTCCCCAATTTTTCCAACAATTTTTGGGTTGCAGGCACGGGACCAATGCCCATGATTGAAGGCTCAACGCCTTCCAAAGCGCTTCCGAGCCAGATAGCCTCTGGAGTAACCCCGAGTTCAAGGGCTTTTTCCTCGCTCATCACGACCACGGCTGCGGCACCATCATTGATGGTGGAGGAATTGCCGGCAGTAACCATTCCGTCCGGTTTGAAGGCGGGTCGGAGCTTCGCCAGCCCCTCTGCCGTAGTTTCCTGACGGATGCCTTCATCTTCAACAAAATCGATCACATCTCGTTTGATTCGCACCTGGACCGGTACAATTTCATCAACAAATTTACCCTCAGCCTGAGCCTTGGCAGCTTTTTGCTGAGAGATCGCTGAGAATTCGTCCAGTTCCTCGCGAGTCAGGTTCCATTGTTGTGCAATATTTTCAGCCGTGATTCCCATATGCAACTGGCTGAAAGCATCGGTTAAACCGTCATTCACCATCGTGTCCACCAGCTTACCGTCTCCAAGACGGTAACCGGCTCGTGCCAGTGGAAGAGCATAGGCAGCCGCCGACATGTTCTCCATACCGCCTGCAACCACCACATCCGCTTCACCAAGTAAAACCATCCTTGCCGCCATGTTAACTGCCTCAAGACCAGAGCCACAGACAACATTGATGGTCACAGCCGGGGATTCAACAGGAATACCAGCACTTACAGCTGCCTGTCGGGTAACATTTTGCCCCTGTGCTGCCTGCAGAACACAGCCCATATAGACCATATCCACATCGGTTGCTTGGATTCCTGCCCGGCGAACTGCTTCCCGGATGACGACTTCACCAAGTTTTGCTACGGGAATGCTTGAGAGCATGCCGCTCATCTTCCCTATTGCTGTCCGACAAGACCCGGCAATAACGATCTTCTTATCCATAAATGAATCCCTTTCTCTACGAATCTGGGGGTGAGATTTGGCAGAAAACAAGCCCAATTTAAATCAAGGCGAGTTATAATCTGCCTCCCAGACCGGATTGTTTGCCTGAATTATCTCATAGAATCTCCATTTTTTCCCTGCTTTCTTTAAAAGAAATTCAAGTCCAAGCCCACCTGCCCTTAGCCAACTGAATCGATGAATTTTCACTTCACTAAACACATACAATCCTTGACATTAGAACAATTGTTCTATATAATTAGAACATGGAAAACTCACTGATACCCTTCAGCACTCCCCTGCCAGCCAGGCGTTTTCTGGCAATTGGCGCACATGCGCTTTCCAATAAAATGCTGGAGTTGATCGCTAAACTGAGCCTGATGCAGCATGTGACTGTGCTGGACTGCGGTAATCGTTCCAATATGTATTCGGTTGCCAAGATGATCCGCCCCTACACCTCCGACCCTGTGCGCGTTATGTGCAACATCCGCCTTTCACGTGCCTTCACCTGCTACCAGGTGGTGGCTATGCTGCAGGCCGTAACTGCCAACCCGCCGCAGGAGCCTTTGGTGGTGCTGGATTTGCTGGCAACCTTTCTCGATGAAGACGTCGAGCTTAAAGACGCGCAGCGCCTGCTGAATCACAGCCTCGGCCTGCTAACGCAGTTGAGTGCTTTGGCACCCGTGGTCATCAGCGTGCGACCCATCCCTCTGATTGCCCATCAGCGTGCCGTTTTGCTCGAGCTGCTCAAGAGTAATGTGGATGTGTGTTGGGAAGAGCCACTTGCGCTGCAAACCGCACAGCAGACACAAATGCCACTTTTTGGATAAGGTTCCTATGGGACGCACCATCGCTTCAATCACCCAAACCTGGCAGGAAGAAGAAGCCGCGCTCAATCGCTTCAAACGCGCCCTGCGCAAGGATGACCAGATCCTTTTGGATGAACTTCTGGTCATGTCGCGTCTGCATCTGGCTGAAGCCTCCTATGCTTCCAATCTTTATCCGCTGGATATGTACCTGATTGCCATCCTGCTGGAGCTCTACAAGCAACTCAAATCCATGCAAAAAGTGCTGCCCAACGCGGATCCTTTCAAAGCCGAACGCGTCGAAGCGGAAAAGGAAGATGAATTCATCCAACTGCTGAACGCCACTGTCTCAGCCTTATTTGATGCCCCTCAGAAGGAAACAGCAGCAGACCTGGTGGAAATCCCCCCCGAAGTGCAGCCTGAGCCTGCCAATGCTTTGAATTATGCCGACTTTGAGGAGGCACCCTGATGACCTTCCGCGGCTGGCTGCTGGACCTCTACCTTAACCAGGAAGAGGGATTGACACTGTGGTTCATTGGGGAAGATGACCGCCGCGTCTGCTTCAGGCAGGCTTTTCCGGTGAGTTTCCATGCTGCTGGTCCCAATGAGCAGCTGCGCGCGCTCTGGAAGCAGGTGAACAGCAAAGCAGGCGTTTTGGGGCTCAGCCGCAAACAAAAACAGGATGTGTTTGTGGCAGATCCGGTCGACGTAATGCAGATTGACATGGACTCACCTGCCAGCCAGGTCAGACTTTTTCGCGATATCGAAGCGGAATTTCCCGACCTGACCTATTATGACGCTGATGTCACGATCGGCACGCGCTACATGGCTCGCCACGGCGTCTTCCCGTTGGCGCTGTGCGAATTGGAGGCAGATGAAAACCAGCTTATCCAATCCATCCACCCTCTCAATACCCGCTGGGATCTGATACCCGACCTGCCGCCCTTGCGTATTTTTGAATTGAAGCCGGATTGCGATCCAAACCGCGGCAAGGTACGCTCATTGCTCATGCGCACAGATCGCTTTGCGCAGCATGTCCCCCTGGACCCTGCCGGCGATTACCTGCGGCTGATCAACGAGGCACTGGCAACTTATGATCCGGATATTTTTGTCACCGATTGGGGAGACAGCTGGTTGATCCCCTTCCTGAATGCGCAATCAGAAGAAAAAGGCATTCCTCTGCAGCTCAACCGAGATGCCACGCGCCCAGTCCGCTGGCAGAAAGAAACGACCTACTTCTCCTATGGTCACATCATCTACCGCCCGGAAGAAGCCCACCTCTTTGGTCGCTGTCATGTGGACCGTAAATCCTCAATGATGTGGTCTGACTACAGCCTGGCTGGCACGCTGGAAATGGCGCGCGTTACCACGCTGCCCATCGAGAAAGCGGCGCGCGTCTCACCCGGGCAGGGGATTTCTGCCATGCAGGTTATCACCGCGCTTGAGAAAGACATTTTGGTGCCCTATCAGAAACGCCAGGTGGAAGAGTTCAAGAGCGGTATGCAGTTGATCCAGTCCGACCGCGGCGGAATGGTCTACCAGCCCAAAGTGGGGCTGCACATGGACGTGGCGCAGGTGGATTTTGTCTCGATGTACCCGGCGGTGATCATCAAAGGCAACATTTCGCCGGAAGTGCCCCTGCCGGAGTTGCTCGAGCCTGCCAGGGAAGAACTGGGCGTGGTGCCGCTGACGCTCAAACCTCTCTACCAAAAGCGTGTGGAAATCAAGAAGAAGATCCGCCAATACCCACCGGATCACCCAATGGTTGCTACTCTGAAGGAACGCGCCAATGCGCTCAAGTGGCTATTGGTGGTTTGTTTTGGCTTTTTGGGCTACAAAAACGCGCGTTATGGGCGCATAGAAGCGCACGAAGCCGTCACTAAAGGCGGTCGGGAGGTACTACTGCGCGCCAAAGAGGTGGCAGAATCGGAGGGCTTTGAGGTGCTCCATATGTACGTCGACGCGCTCTGGATCAAGAAAAAGGGCTGCAGTAAGCCAGAGCACTTCACCGATGTGATCAGCAAAATCAATCTGCACACCGGGCTGACGATCAACCTGGATGGGGTCTACCGCTGGGTGGCGTTCTTGCCGTCCAAAACCGACGCGCGCATCCCGATTGCCAACCGCTATTTTGGTGTTTTCCAGAGCGGCGAGATCAAAGTGCGCGGGCTGGAGGCACGCCGGCGCGACACGCCTATCTGGATTGCAGCTGTGCAAAAGCAAATGATCGCTTTGCTGGGGCAGGCGCGCACCAAAGCCGAGCTTTCTGCTTGCATTTTTGAGGCATTTTCTTTCTACTACACCTCACTGCAAAAGCTGGAGGAAAACCAGGTGCCGGTAGATCAGCTGGTCATCAACGGCAAGGTCAGCTACGCGCTCGAGGCCTACAAAGCCAGCACAGCCTCAGTACGGGCTGCGCGGCTGATGGAAGCAGCCGGCATGACCATCAAACCCGGCATGCGCATCCGTTTTATTTATCGCAAGGGTGAACCGGATGTGTTTGCCTGGGATTTGGGCAAACCGATTGACCCGCTGGAAGTTAACAAACCAAAGTATATAGAGTTACTGGCCAAGGCCGGCAGCACGGTGCTGGCGCCATTTGGCATTTCCGAAGCGTTGTTTCGGGAGTGGAGTGAGAATCGGTCAATCCAACTCAAACTGGTTAACAAGTTTCATGAATGATAGATGTATGGCGTGACAAAGTTCCCGGAGGGTATTGGAGGCACCTATACCTTGTATCGCCTTACCATCCACCGCGTATCCGATCCGCCAACAAAAAAACATTACTGGCGGATTGAGGACGGAATAAACTGACCTTAATATTTTTACTCCGAACGTCCTCAATCTTGCCCAACAGGAGATTAAGCCGGAATCCATGCATTACACGCTGGAAGGGATCACCCTTTTGGTTTGACGCTCCGCGTCGAGTAATATATAATCATCAGTTTGAGGGGAAGTGCTGGAATTGGCAGACAGGCATGACTTAGGATCATGTGCGGCGACGCGTGAGGGTTCGAGCCCCTCTTTCCCCACTTCTAACTAATTTATACATTGAGGTATGCATTGAAAACCGAAAAGACTTACACCGAAGACCATCAAGTTAAACTAACAACCGAAATTGAGAGCGAATTGGTCGACCAATTCAAACGCAGAGCTGCCCGGCAGATTGCCCGCGGCACACGCATCCCGGGATTCAGACCCGGAAAAGCACCTTACAACATGGTGCTCAGCTACGTAGGTGAGGAGCGCATTTTCCAGGAGGCCATTGATTTATTGGTTGAGGATGTATATCCAAAAATCCTTGATTCTGAAGAAATAAAGCCTTGGGGTCCGGGCTCACTCGACAACATTGCCAGTGAAGATCCCCTGGTGCTCGAGTTCACCGTTCCTCTTGATCCGGAAGTTGAACTTAAAGGTCTTGAAGAACTGAACAAAAAGTACGAGCTCACCCCTGTGACTGACACCGAGGTGGAAGAATTTGTAATGTCCATGCGGCGCGATTCTGCCAACATTGTTCCTGTGGAAACTCCTGCAGAAGAAGGCAATGTGGTTTATATGACTGTTGAAGCAGTGGATAAAGACGCTGATCCAGAAACAGATCCGGTAATTGTGAAATCCAGCCCACAGCAAACCCTCATTCCCAAAGTTGAAGAAAGCCGTGAAACAGAATGGCCCTACGAAGGGTTTGCAAGGGAGTTTATCGGCAAAAAAGAAGGCGATACCTTTACCCTGGAGCATAAATATCCTGATGATTACGAGGGTGAGGATTTTGCTGGCAAGACAGTTCTGTTCAATGTCAACCTGCAGTCCGTCAAAGCGCTTGAGCTGCCAGAGATTGATGAAGAGTTCCTTATAAATGCGGGTGGTTTTGGCACTGTTGAAGATCTCTATGCGGGCGTGAAAGAGCATTTGCAAAGCGAGCGCAAGGAAGAATACGACGATGCTTACTATCTCGAGTTGGTAGACCAACTTCGCCAGAATTCAGTGATCAAGTATCCTCCCCAGATGCTGAAAAATGAAGAGGAAGAAGTGCTGCATAGAATTGAGCATGACCTTGGACATCGCAACCTCGACCTGGACCTTTACCTCAAACTTCGCAAGCTTGACCGGGAACAGTTCAATGAAGAGGAAGTTAAACCGACTGCCAAGAACCGGATTGAACGCTCCCTGATCATGGATGCCATTACCAAACACTATGAAATTAAAATCTCCAACGAAGAACTTGAACAGGAAGTTGCTGCTGTTATAAGCAATTTACTCATGAGTGGAGAATTTTCTGAAGCACAAAAATCACTTGGTTCCAAGAAATTCGCTGAAAGTGTTTCGATGCAAGCGGCCAACCAGGCGCTAGAGAATTCAATTCGCAGAAAACTTCGCGAACTGGCAGATCCTGAAGAAGTGATCGAGATCAAAACACCTGAGACCACTGAAAGCCCTGCTGAGGAAATCGCTGAAGACGATGCTGAGAAAGAGTAATAAAACTCTTATACTCAGCAGTTATGCTTTTGGAAAACAAATAAAGGAAAATTATGGACAGAAAACCATTTGAATCAGTTATTCCCATGGTAGTTGAACGGACTGCCACTGGAGAACGAGCATACGATATATACTCACTGCTCCTCAAAGAAAGGATTGTTTTTGTAGGCTCAGCTATCAATGATCAGGTTGCTAATGTGATTGTTGCTCAGCTGCTCTATCTAAGCCAGATAGACCCGGACAAAAGCATCCAGATGTACATCAACTCGCCCGGTGGATCCATCTATGCCGGACTTGCCATTCTTGATACAATGCAAATGATCCGAAATCCAATCAGCACCGTTGCTGTGGGTGTTACGGCGAGCTTTGGTACGGTCTTGCTTGCAGGCGGCACAAAAGGCCAGCGCTATGCCCTCCCCCACGCTACCATTCATCTCCATCAGCCACTTGGTGGAGCTGAAGGTCAGGCAAGTGACATCGAAATCATGGCGCGTGAAGTTCTGCGGCTCAAAGCGGATCTAAATCAATTCTTTGCGAATGTAACCGGGCAGCCCTTAGACGTCATCCAGCGGGACACTGATCGCGATTTCTACATGACCGCGGAGCAGGCCGTCGCGTATGGTTTGATTGATAAAGTGCTTGAACCGCCAGCCAAATCAGGCACCTCAGCATAGCTCAAAAATGCTGACAGACCGTTACCCTCAGATCAGAGGCCTCATCCTGGATATGGATGGGGTCCTTTGGCATGATAAAGAACCAATCGGCAACTTGCCTGAAATTTTTGATTTGATCAGCAGCATAGGGCTCATGGTTACTTTTGCTACAAATAACGCTACGAAAAACGTCGATGAACTCCTCCACAAATTAGCATTTTTTGGAGTGAGTGCCCAGGCAGAACAAATTGTCACCTCGGCAATAGCGGCGCTGTGTTACATTTCCAGGCACTATCCATCAACAAGCCGGATTTACATGCTTGGAACTGATTCCCTTCGTGAGCAAGTTCGCAACAAAGGTTTCACGGTTTTGGATGAACCAAAACCCACTGATGCAGACATAGTTTTGGTTGCGCTTGATACGGATATAAACTACCAAAAGCTCGCAAATGCGGGTTTGCTTATTCGCGCGGGTGCCCAATTTATAGCAACCAACACTGACAAAACTTACCCCACTCCCCATGGACTTTTACCAGGAGCAGGTACGATTGTGGCAGCTGTCGCGGCTGCATCAGGACAAGAGCCGATTGTAATCGGAAAACCGCAGCCAACCCTCTTCAACCTGGCAATGGAAAGAATGGGCACGCAGCCCGGTGAAACTCTCTGCGTAGGAGACAGGCTTGAAACCGATGTTTTAGGTGGTCAGAATGCGGGCTGTATGACCGCCTTCGTGCTTAGTGGCGCCAGCACCCTGGAACAGGCTCAAGCCTGGCAGCCACAACCAACTATTACCGCGAAAGATCTCAGCAGCCTGCTCTATGACTAATCCAATCCTTTACGACCAATCCAGCGAAAGCCTCCAGTCCGTTCTGCGTGAGCTTGGTCAGCCTGCGTTCCGACTGAAACAACTTGAAGAAGGGCTGTATCAGCATCATTATCTGGAATTTACAGAATTCACAACTTTGCCGAAGTCACTTCTGGAATCGCTTGCGGAACACTTTACGCTTTTTCCCTTGGAATTAAAGCAAGAAATTATTTCAAGAGACAAAAAGACCGAAAAATTCTTGTTTAAACTCACAGACAATAATTACATCGAAACCGTCCTGATGCACTACGATGGACGTGATACCGTCTGCATCTCAACGCAAGTTGGCTGTCCGATGGGCTGTGTTTTCTGTGCGACTGGTCAGATGGGTTTCACACGCAATCTCACGGCAGGCGAAATACTTTCGCAGATCATCTTTTGTATGCGCCGCCTTGAAGAAGACGGGAAAAGCCTTACAAACGCCGTATACATGGGTATGGGAGAGCCTTTCCTCAACTATGATGAGGTCATGACCTCCATCGCTCGCCTGACGGATCAAAAAGGGCTTAATTTTGGCGCGCGAAGGATCACCGTCAGCACGGTTGGCATCCTGCCGCGCATCCGCCAATTCACTGAAGCTAAATCTCAGGTAAACCTTGCGCTCAGCCTGCACGCTCCCAATGACACCTTGCGTTCAGCCCTCATCCCATCCAATGAGTTTTATCCGCTAAAAGAGCTAATTGAAGCAAGCAAAGAATACACTGACTACACTCACCGCCGGGTTCTAATCGAATATGCCTTAATAGACGGGGTCAACGATACGCTTGCGCTCGCTGATGAACTTGCAACTCTGCTGCACGGGATGCTTTGCCTGGTAAACCTAATCGCCCTAAATCCTTCCCAGGATGGTAGTTTGATGGGTTCCCCGCGTGAAAAAGCTGAAGCTTTTCGCGACCGACTGATGAAACGCGGCATTCAGACGACTATTCGCCTGAAACGCGGCATTGAAATAAACGCCGGCTGCGGACAACTGGCGACTACTAAAAAAGGCGAATGATATAATCCCACCATGGCAAATATTTTTGATAAATGGCGCGATAGCCTCGCGAAAACACGTGATGTAACCTTTGGGAAAATCGCCACTTTCTTTGGCGCGACTGAAATCGAAGAAGACACCTGGGATAACCTCGAAGAGTTGCTCATCCAGGCAGATATAGGTGTGCGCACGACCCTCTACTTAATTGATACCTGCCAGGAAAAAGTGGATGAACTTGGCTTGACCAAGACTGAACAATTGAAAAGCCTGATCAAGTCGGAAATGTCCGACCTTTTGATCCAACCTGAGGAGCCAAAACTGAACGATCACCCCACAGTGATCATGGTGGCAGGGGTAAACGGCTCTGGCAAAACAACTTCCATAGGAAAATTAGCTGCTCGCTACAAAAGTATGGGTAAGTCTGTGCTGCTTGTCGCCGCTGATACCTACAGAGCCGCAGCAATTGACCAGCTTGAAATCTGGGCAGAGCGCGTTGGTGTGCCGATCATCACTTCGCAGCAGGGCAGCGACCCAGGTGCTGTGACTTATGACGGCATCAAGTCAGCTGTTTCCAGAGGTATGGATGTCGTCCTGATAGACACCGCCGGCAGGTTGCACACCCGTTATAACCTCATGGAAGAAATCAAGAAGGTCTACCGGGTTGCAGAAAAGGCACTTCCCGGAGCACCGCACCACTCCTGGATCGTGCTGGACACCACCACCGGACAAAACGCTCTCCAACAAGCTGAAGCCTTTGGCAAGGCGGTAAATCTCAACGGTGCCATCCTGGCAAAACTGGATTCCTCCGCAAAAGGTGGAATGGTTTTTGCCATTAAGGATCAACTTGGACTGCCCGTAATCTACGCTGGATTAGGGGAAAAGATCGAAGATTTGCAGCTATTTGACCGGGATTCTTTTATTAACGGAATTTTTGACTAATACCTTGGAGCACTTATGATCGACCTGACAGAACGAATCCAAGCCCTTGAGGCAACCTACCACTCGCTCCAGGAGCATCTTTGACCTCTCAGCCAAAAAAAATATACTAAACACCCTTAGGCATGAAAGTGAAGTCCAGGAGTTCTGGAATAATCCCGAATCCGCGCAAAAAACGATGAAACGCATCGCTCAGCTCGAAAATCAGATCAACGAGTGGGACGAGATCGCAACGGAGATTGAAGGGCTGAAATCCTTGCTTGAATTGGATGATGGCAGCCTGACTGAAGAAATAGAGACAAACGTTGCGAAATGGGAATCTATCCTGGCTGAGAAAGAAATTACCATCCTGTTATCGGGGCGTTACGACCAAGGGAACGCCTTGCTTGCTATTCATGCGGGCGCAGGAGGAACAGATTCGCAGGATTGGGCTGCTATGCTGGAGCGCATGTACCTGCGTTGGGCAGAAATCAGGGGCTACAAAACCGAAATCCTGGATCGCACCGCGGGTGAAGAAGCCGGACTTAAATCAGTAACAATTTCTGTACAGGGTGATCTGGCTTATGGCTATTTAAAATGCGAAAAAGGAGTTCACCGACTTGTGCGACTTTCGCCCTTCGACGCGGCACACAGGCGTCATACTTCTTTCGCCCTTGTGGAAGTTTTGCCTGAGATCGAGGAGAGTGACGAGATTGTCATCCGGCCGGAAGATATCGAGATCGAAGTCTACAAATCTTCAGGTGCCGGTGGACAGAATGTTCAAAAAAACATGACTGCTGTTCGCATCATTCACCTCTCTTCCGGGCTGGTGGTCACCTGCCAGAATGAAAGATCGCAAACACAAAATCGTGAGAGTGCGCTTAAGGTTTTGCGAGCCCGTTTGTTTGAAATACAACAGCAACAGCGCAGCGATGAAGTATCTGAGCTGAAAGGTGAATTCAAGAAGGTTGAATGGGGAAGCCAGATACGCTCCTACGTGCTGCACCCTTACCAAATGGTAAAAGACCACCGCAGCGAATATGAAACCGGCAATACCCAAGCAGTGCTTGATGGGCAAATTGATGGATTTATTGAAGCCTATCTCAAGATGAAGCAGGATTAATCGAGGATCGTGAAAAGCCTCAACAACTCTTCATTCAAAGGTTTGCTCTTACCAACAATGTCAGCCAGGGGTGTTGTGATAATGTGGTTTTCCTTGATGCCAACCAATACTCCGAACTCTTCACGTTCAATTGCTTCAATGGCTCCCAATCCAAACTTGCTGCCCAGAACCCGATCGGCAGCAGTAGGTTCACCACCCCTTTGAACATGCCCCAAAATGGTTGAACGCACGCTGAATCCGAGCCGATCACGATTAGTTTTGAAATACTCAGTAAGGGCGGCGGCATTATACTTCGCGCCTTCGGCAGTAACGATAATGGCATGCGATTTCCCATGCTCATATGCCAAACGGAGGGTTTCCGCCAGAGTTTCAACGTCCGTATCATACTCGGGCAAGGTGATTGCTTCAGCACCGCCTGCCAAACCCGACATCAACGCAATATATCCACAGTTGCGCCCCATAACCTCAACGATAAACGCGCGCTGATGCGAAGATGCGGTTACCTTCAGGCGATCGATTGCCTCAAGAGCAATGTTGAGTGCGGTGTCTACACCGAGAGTTATATCTGACCCAAATAAATCATTGTCAATAGTTGATGCAATTCCCACCACAGGGAACCCCATTTCAGAGAGGCTATAACTGCCAGTTTGTGTACCATTCCCACCAATAACTACCAAAGCATCCACACCACGCCTGTTGAGGCTTCTGATGGCTCTCTCCCGTCCTTCAACAGTTTTGAATTCTTCGCAGCGAGCACTTCCAAGGATGGTGCCGCCGCGCTGAAGGATGCCACCAACCTCACGTGTACCCATGGGCTCAAACAAACCATCGATCAACCCCTGGTATCCATTTCTCACGCCAAAGGTCGACCAACCTTTGCTTACAGCACAACGAACAACCGAGCGGATGGCAGCATTCATACCGGGCGCATCCCCACCACTGGTCAAAACGGCAATTCTCTGAATCATGTTCACCTCGCTTATAGATTGTTTTCAGGGTCTATTATAATTCAATGCAATTGTACTCTGAGAGGAAATTTGTAAGAGGAAATTATGACGAAAGATATTCTTGTCTCCATATTAAGTGATGATTTGTTCTCCTTAAACTGGATGTCCATGTTGGTGGTGAGGGATTGGCGCACGCGGGCTTTCACCGAAGCAGGCTTAATGAATCCCTTGCAGCCAGGAGATGTCGGATCCATACGATACGTTGATGTAGTTGTGGCAGATATCGATTCTTTTGTCCAAAACACGAATCTCTTTTCTAATCTGAACCAATACCTCGTGGAGAATCCGACAATTATTGTTCTGGGTGTAGGAACCAGAATTGAACCTTTGTTCTTTCATCGAATACCTGCGGGCAATATTGGAGGCTATTTATTGAAATCTGAGATTTCTTCATCATTGGGATGGGCCATCAATTTTGCAAATCAAGGTTCGCTTGTATTCACCCCGGGGGCTCAGCAAGCAGCTTTTGCGCTCGGATACAGCTCGAAAAAACCTGTCAGGGTAGTGAAATCCCGCATCTACCCTGGCATGACCGATCGGCAGTCAGAAATTGCGCGTTTGGCGATCATTTTTTCAGTAGGGCGTCGCGATCTGGCAGACGAATTGAAGATATCGGATCAATGGAGCTATGGGGTAGTCAGCGAACTTTACGAGAAGTTGGGACTAAACGAGCTGGCACAGGATCAGGAAAACATTATAGCCTACCTCGAAGACGATCCTGTGATAAAAGCTCATATCGATGAGATTCTCGCCGAATTGGGCACCAGCAAGAAAGCCAAAGACCTGGAGACTCTTGCGTTCCATATTTTGACACTACCTGAAATTAGCTAACCTAAAAGGAATTAATTGGCTACGCGCATTATTGCCTATTGCTTTATTGCTCGCAGCTCCAGGCAGCGTGTGATTTGAAAAAAATTACTTAACTGTAATCACTATTTAGTACACTACCTGAAATTAGCTAACCTAAAAGGAATTAATTGGCTACGCGCATTATTGCCTATTGCTTTATTGCTCGCAGCTCCAGGCAGCGTGTGATTTGAAAAAAATTACTTAACTGTAATCACTATTTAGTCCCGGAGTTTCTCATTTTAGTGCCCTGAAAACAGCTCCCCAACGAGAGAATATTCAAAAAATATCGGAAAATGCGATCGCAGAGTGGGTCATCGTGCTCGAAGAGTATGGCGTCATGGAATCCATACCAACCTATGCCTCGCGATAGCCAACCCACCAAAAATAGTTATTGTCATTCTGAGCCTCTTTTGCGAAGAATCTGATTATTAATGATCAGAATATTCACCGCATTCAGGATAACAAGACTCACCCCCTTTATCCTCCTTCCTCGACGAAGTGCCCGTCAGGGTATGGGATCAGGAAAAGCCCTGCCTTGGGGTCATTCGTTATCTGTCATTGCGAGGCACGAAGCAATCTAAACAGTTTGCACATCAGCAGCGTGAGAGGGTCCCAAACACCTAACCCCTTCCGCTTCGCGAGGACGAGATTTAGTCCTATTACCTCCAGCTTTTATTGCATTCCATCATTTTAGATTGCTTCACAAAAGAAGTTCGCAATGACAGATTAACAGACTTTTGCAATGACTGTTCCTGATCGTGCCGGTTTCACCTGCCCTGGTTTTTAGTCCAGGGCAACCATGCACGGGAATTGACCGAAGGTCTCCATATGACCTTTCCCGTCATAATGAGATACGAAGCAATTTAAACTAAAAGCCTCCGGAGTTTCTCATCTTAGTGCCCTGAAAACAGCTTCCCAACGAGAGAATATTCAAAAATTTTCGAAAAATGAGAAACTCAGGTGTAGGATGTGATTTGAAAACAAATACCTTATCTGTGACTACTGTTTAGCATGCTATCTTTAGTTCATTCCCGATTCAGATAATTTGGTTAACTCCGTCAATTGTTCCAATAACCAAAGCTACAAGGCAACTCAAACTACCACCCTTTAATAACAAAAAATCAAAATTTTACATCTACATAAGTGGCTACGCGCATTATTAGCTTAATTTCAATTCTCAACTAATATCGCCCGCACGGGGGCGCCTTCTCTCCCTCCTAATTTCAACGGTAATGCAATCAAATGATAGTCACCAGGTTCAACTCCCTTCAGATTGATGCCTTCCAACACCACAATCCCTGCTTCAAGTAAGGGTAAATGGACTCCAACTGGATCATCAAAAATCGCGATCGACATAGTGTCAATTCCTGCCAGTTTACAGCCGGCTTCCGCCAGGAACTTAGCGCCGCTTTCATCCAGAGCAACAAATTCTTGATGGAAGCATTGCGCGGCTTCCTCTATGAAAGCGCTATTGGACGTTTTGAACAGAATTCTTTCTATTCCACCAATAGAAACCTTCTGGAGAAAGCTTTCGTCGATCACCTTGACTTCAGGGGGCACAGAAATGACTTTGGCACTCCCAATCAAGGTGCTCAAATCGAGATCGTCAAGGTTTTTGCCATTTGCCAAAAAATGACTCGGCATATCAATATGCGTCCCGGCATGAGCGCACATATGGATTTGTGTCAGGTTCACATCATCCCCTTCACTGATCCGTGAAAGCCACTCCAACCTGACTGCCGGGTCTCCTGGCCAAACCGTCATCTCATTATGTATTGTCTGAGTGATATCGTGTATTTGCATGTTCCAGTTCCTTTAGACAAAATTATAGCCTTTCTGATAGGTAATGATAGTCAAAAGCGATAGAATAAATGTACATTGAGGTAGCTATGAGAAAAGTGTACATATCTGGTATTGGACAGGTACCTGTCAGTGAAAACTGGGATAAATCTTTAAAGGAACTCGCTGGGGATGCCGCTCTGCTTGCAATGCAGGATGCAGATATTGGCTACCCGGATGCCCTTTATGTGGGCAACATGATGGCTATCACGGCCAACAAACAGGCTCAGCTTGGAACCATGATGTCAGACTGGCTTGGCTTCCACCACAAATCCGGGCTGGCAGTGGAAGCTGCCTGTGGTTCCGGAGCGGCAGCTTTTCGCGCGGGTCTGATCGCGATTGCCTCAGGTGAAATTGATTCAGCCCTCGTTGTTGGAGTCGAAAAAATGACTGATTCCCCCGGATCAGAAATCACCTCCAGCCTGGCAACAGCCGCTGATGCTGAGCTCGAGAGCGATTTTGGATTGTCCTTTGTGGCAATCAATGCTTTGATCATGCAGCGCTACATGTTCGAATATGGTTGGCGTCATGCTGACTTTGCTGATTTTTCGCTTAACGCCCATTCTAACGCTGCCTACAATCCCTTTGCCCGTTTCCAGAAAGCTATTTCAAGAAAGTCCTTCCTGGAAGCACCCATGGTTGCTGACCCAATTAACCTGATGGATGCCTCACCGATTGGTGATGGTGCGGCGGCAATCGTTCTAACAAGCCAGCCCCTGGCTCACAATCACCCACAGGTATTTGTTGCCGCATCCTCCTCCTGCACCGATACTCTTTCAGTCCAAAACCGCAAAACTCCTATCTTCCTGACTGCTGCTGCTAATTCCGCCAAGCAGGCATATGCCCAGGCTGGCATCGGCCCACAGGATATAGGCTTTTTTGAGTACCATGATGCCTTTTCAATTATGGCAGCTTTATCGCTTGAGGCTTGCGGGTTCGCTAAACCTGGGCAAGGGCCCCGACTTGCCTTGGATGGCAAGATAAAATTCGATTCAGACATTCCAGTTGCCACGATGGGTGGGCTCAAAGCCCGTGGGCATCCAGTCGGAGCCACAGGGGTTTACCAGCTGCTTGAGGTCACTCAACAACTACGCGGAATTGCGGGTGCCACACAGGTAAAGCGCACGAGATTTGGATTGGCACAAAACATTGGAGGTTCCGGCTCAAATATTACGACCCACATTTTGCAGCGGGAATGATAAAATTATTGAACAATCCAACTAAATAGAAATTAAGGAGATCATCCAATATGGAATTTCACATCACGCGCAAAGCCCGAGATAAGTACCAGTTTGATGAGCTTCTTTTTTCATATAACGGCAACGTTATCTTCGCAAATTTTCAGGCGTCACGCAATTTTGCTCATAAAATGAACCAGAAGCGTGCTGATATTTCTGACTCCTCCACCTTCATTGCCCCCGGGCAAATTAACGCTCTTGGCTTAATCGATGAAATCTTCCACCTCGTTGTCAATGAATACTACAAGGAAAATGGAACCAGCCTTCGCCATGCGCTTTACACCCATTTGGAAAAATCCCTTGGCAAACCCAGATTGCAAGCAACCCTGGAATCCTTTAATCAGCACTTCCCCCCCGTTTCAGTCTACGCCGGAAAACAAAGTATTGCTGATTACCTGTCACTCAGTACTGATGGCGTGCCAAATACAGAAATTACAGTGGAAGAATTGTTGATGACTTGGTTAACCAACGTCAATCCGGCGGCTAATCCCTACAGTGAACTTTTCGATGATTCGCCTCTCCAAAAGAACAGCGCTTACTTGCAGGTGATAGACGGCATCCAAATTTTCTTCAAAAAACAGCCTGTCTTTGGTCCTGAAAATCAGGATCTGGTCACCATGCTGCGAACACCTTCGCTGGTTGTGCCAACTTCTCTGACGGGTCAGCTGGAATACATTCGCAGCAATTGGTCTGGATTGTTGGGCGCGCTCCTCTACAGACTGCTTGGGGGTCTCGACCTGCTCTCGGAGGAAGCCCGCGCGCTGCTCATTGGTGCTGGCGGCGGACCAGGACCAACTGTCGTGCCAGAGTATGGCAAACTGGACGCCTGGGGTGAGAAACTCAGTGAGGAAGAAAACTTCAGTCCGGATAGCGACTGGATGCCAAAAGTTGTTATGATGGCAAAAAACAGCTTTGTCTGGCTCAATCAACTTTCCAGGCAGTACGACCGGCAGATCGATCGCCTGGATCAAATCCCGGATGAAACGCTCGATCAACTTGCCAGTTGGGGCTTTACCGGTTTGTGGCTGATTGGTTTATGGGAAAGAAGTGACGCGTCCCGCCAGATCAAACAAATGTGCGGCAACCCAGACGCTGTCTCTTCCGCATATTCTCTTGCCCGCTATCAGATTGCCGAACGTCTTGGAGGAGATATTTCCTATCACAACCTCAGCCAGCGCTGTGCGGCTCGCGGCATTCGCCTTGCCAGCGATATGGTGCCCAATCACATGGGGATTGATTCAGACTGGGTTTACGATCACCCGGATTGGTTCATCCAATCCGATCAAAGTCCTTTCCCCTCCTACACTTTTAACGGCGCGGATCTTTCAACCAGGCCCGGCATCAGTATCAATCTGGAAGACCATTATTACTCCCGCAGTGACGCGGCAGTAGTATTCAAGCACTATGAGCATGGCAATGGAAAAACACGCTTTATTTATCACGGCAACGACGGCACCAGCATGCCCTGGAATGACACCGCTCAGTTGAACTATCTCAATCCTGAAGTACGCGAAGCGGTAATTCAAACCATACTCTCAGTTGCGCGTAAGTTCCCTATCATTCGCTTTGACGCAGCCATGACCCTGACAAAAAAGCACTACCAACGGCTTTGGTTCCCCCAGCCCGGCAGCGGCGGAGATATTCCCTCGCGAGCTGAACACGCCATGACGCGTGAAGCTTTTGATGCCGCCATGCCTGAGGAATTTTGGCGCGAAGTAGTTCAACGCGTCGCCGATGAGGTACCCGACACGCTGCTGTTGGCAGAAGCATTTTGGCTGATGGAAGGATACTTCGTGCGTACCCTCGGCATGCACAGGGTTTACAACAGCGCGTTCATGAACATGCTGCGCAATGAAGAAAATGAGAAATATCGCCAGCTGATCAAAAACACCCTCGTCTATGACCCTGAAATTCTGAAGCGGTACGTAAATTTCATGAACAACCCGGACGAGAAAACAGCCGTCGAGCAGTATGGCAAAGGCGATAAATATTTTGGCATCTGCGCTCTGCTTTCAACAATGCCCGGTTTGCCTATGTTTGGTCACGGTCAGGTTGAGGGTTATTCCGAAAAATATGGCATGGAATACTACCGTCCCTATTGGGATGAATCTCCCGATCAGGATCTGATCCGCCATCATCAGGCAGTGATTTTCCCCCTGCTCCACCGCCGCAAAGTCTTTGCCAATGTTAGCCATTTCAGATTGTACGATTTTCACGTCGAAGGTGGAGGGGTCAACGAAGATGTGTTTGCCTACACCAACCACCAGGATGGTCAATCTGCACTTGTGATTTACCATAATAAGTATGCCGAGACAGCAGGTTGGATACAGACATCTGTTCCCTACCTCGTCAAGCAAGGCAGTGAAGGACATCTTGAAACCCAAAACCTGGCGGAAGCCCTGGAATTGAACGGCAGCTACTCGGATCTGGTATTGTTTCAGGACCAAATATCCAAACGTTATTACCTCAGAAGACTGCAGGAATTGCGCGAACAAGGTTTGTTTGTGCCCCTGCAATCTTACGCCTGCCAGGTATTCATGAACTTCAAGGTTGTGTCCGGTACTTACTACGAACAGTTATTCCAGCGTTTAAACGGACGCGGAGTCACAGACCTTGACCGGGCAATGGATGAGCTTGTGCACGAGCACCTCCTTGCGCCCCTGGGAGAGGCTTTAGACTACGCCAACCTGCTTAATTTGGCTGAAATCAGCTCCGAAACCGGATCTGTCTCTAACCAAAAGAAGCTAATAGAACAAAATCTTTCCTGGCTCGATCAGGCTGATTCTGCAGCCAGAGCCATCCTGGGTTACCCAGCCCAAGACCGGGAAATCGCGCATCAATCCTGGATCAAACAGCTTGAAGTCCTGACTTCTTTGCAGGAATCCAGCCAGAGGCTTGGTCTGGCAGCCAGCAAAACCGGCAAGGACCTGAGCAACACTCTGCTCGATGAGATCGATAAAGATCCTCGCAGGCGCATGCTCTTGCTGGTATGGAACTTCTTCAGCAATCTTGCCGGCTCAATCGAAGAAGAAACAAGCGGCGAAATAAATCGCCAGATAGCGGATCGCCGACCAGTCAGTGAATTGATCACTGCGAAGCTGAAGGAATTTGGCTTTAGTGACTACGAGGCTTATCGCGGCAGTCAGGCGGTCCGCTGGTTGTTAAACCAGGTTCCCTCCATCGAAGAGGAAACCTCCAGTCAGAAATTCTTGGAGTCGCTCCTGGAGGACCCGGTTTTAACCGACTATCTTGAGGTTAATACCCACAACGGCATTCGCTGGTTCAATAAAGAAAAGTTTTCCGATCTCATCTGGTATCAGCGTGCTGTGAGATTCATCAAGCACGCCTCATCAGAACTCGAAACAGCTGAAGCGTTTGAAGCGATTCTTACACAAGAACGCTTGTTTAAAGAGATCGAAAAAGCCGTTGAAGATTCAGACTACCAACTCGACAAGTTGATCGAGTTGCTTGCTTAGTCCGTTTTGTTCATTTTCGGCTCGAATCAAGGTCTGAGACAGCACAGTGTCTGCTCTCAGACCTGTTTTTTCGCTTCTTACATGAGCTAATTCATTGATAATCTTCGGATCAATTTGCTCGCCGGTAGCCTGCTGCGTTAACCACAAGGCTTTCGCCGCATAGGCAATATTGTTCTGTGGTTCTATGCGGTGAAATTCTTCAAAAAACCACCCGCAGGAAGTAAACATGCGCTGACCTTCATACTGTGCTCTAAGCATGGCTTCAAGTTTTTTTGGTCTCTGGTCGTCCAAACCGGGGGTTCCATTCTTGCTGCAGACTTCTTCCAACTTGACCTGGCCATGTTTTATCTGAACAAATTGGTTTCGCACTTCCCATGGATCAGCCACAATCTCGCCGGCGTGGGTTTCATACACTGACTCCACCCAGTCGGCGATGTCTCTCATGGCAGTGAAGAAAGGTTTTTTCCATCTTGCGCCAGGTGTGCACGCGCACTCTGTGAACCAGCGGTCGATGCCATGCATGCAAGACCACGACGAAGGCTCATTCAACAATGCATAAGCCTCTGGTTGATGATTAAGCAGCCACAAACCAGGCCAGGACCATTCCACACCATGCCTTTCCCCACCTTCATTGAGAAGATATCGCAAAAAGTGATCACGAAACTTCTGGTGATGTCCATAAAGTTCACCATCGCTGGCAATCAGATTGAAATGCGTCAGATCCATACCCTGGTCAACCCGGATAGATGATAAAAATTCATCTCCATCCTCAGTTGCCTTTGGAATGAAGCTGACCTTTGTGCTCAGATCGCGATGATAAGGGAAAACGATGAAGGGCTTACGTCCGTCTGGAAGTTCAACATAATAAGGTCCGGGTTTGGATTCCAAAGGGCGAACCTGCCAGGGAGCCAGGATGGTAAACTCAAGACCGCAATCCTGCAGAACACACAGAGTTTCAATATCCGCAGCCGTTTCTGGTAACCAGATCCCTTGCGGGCGATGATCAAAGCGATAGACAAAATCGTCCACAGCCCACCTGACGCTGGTAACTTTATTACGATGGGAAAGCAAAGGTAAAATGCTGTGGGTGTAACCCTGCGCCAAAGCGTTTCCGACACCATACTTCAGGTAATTCGTCCGCTCTTGCTCAACAATTCTCTCAGCAACATCGGGGGCAAAATCCCACATCCAGTCAAACAGAGTTGGACCAAGGTTAAAGCTTATCTTTCCGAAGTTTCCCATGCGGGCATTAGGTTCATAACACTCTGCCAGTATTTTCTCGTTCCAGTTGTGAAACGGTTCAGCCCCGCGTTCATCAGGGATATAGTTCGAAATCGGATCTTCCCGTGGGGGTTGGTAAAAGTGTCCATGAACGCAAAGTGGCATTGTGTTATCTCCTCAGAGCAGAATTTAAGTAGTCGATTTTATGTTTCATTCGGGCAGGATTGATGCCAAAGTTTCGCGGCATACTGTCCAAATCACAAGTTCGGTTCTCAGCCAGGTAATCCATCCAGAAAACCGTTGTTGGAAAACCTTTGATCCGGCTTTCAAGAAATTGGGTCAAAAAACTCAACTGAACAGGGCTGAACTCAACATATCGCTTTTTCCTTTTCAGTTGTGTTCCGATCATTTTCAGTACGTCCAAAAAGGACAAGTGCTCTGGTCCACCAACCTCTATGATCGCATTCTCAGTAGCTGGCATTTCCAGTGCCCAGATCAGGCTGGTGACTAAATCCTCCACCCATAACGGTTGAACTAAGGTGCTGCCGTCGCCAGGTACCAAAACCACCCCGGGAGAAATCTTGATCAACCTTGCCAGGTTAATCGTGAAATTGTCTCCTTCGCCATAGACCATTGAGCTGCGGATAATTGTGTAATTCAAACCTGATTTCCGGATGATGCTTTCCGCGATTCCTTTGGCTCTCATCAACCCGTAAGCAGAGGATTTGTCTGCGCCTAAATGACTCAGATAGAAAAATCGTCTGACACCAGCCTGGACTGCAAGACTTGTCAGCCGGGTGAGATGATTTACCTCGGTTTCCATCAAGTCGGCTTTAACACCAGCCCGCTCAACACCCACAAGGTGATAAATCACATCCACCCCTTGCAGCGCCGATCTGATCCCGCGCTCGTCTCCCATGGAGCTTAGTGCAACCTGCAGATCAGCCTGCCGGGGAAGATTAGTCTGGTCAATTCCAGGCTGCAAAAACAAGCGGTAGGGCTTTCCAAGTCTATCCAGATGCCGGATTAAATAACCGCCGATAAAACCTGTTCCACCAGTAACTAAAATCATGGCGGCATTATAGCAGATATTCTCATTTGGCATATTACTTGCACATAACATGGAAGGCAATTCATTAACTGGATGGATGACATGGAAAAACGACTTGGCTTTCATTACTTTCAAGACTATGACCATTATCAAGCGAGAGATCTCGAACTTTGGATCCCCGAACTCGCTTCTCTTCAGGCTTCCTGGCTGGTTCTCAAAGCGCCCACTGCAGCCGCCATTCCAGAAGAATTCATCACTGGTCTGATCCAGGCTGGCATCCAACCAATTCTGCATTTCGATTTTCAGGTAAATAGTGAGGTTCGTCCTGAAGATTTACGCATTCTTCTAACCTCTTACGCTAATTGGGGAGTGAAACATGTCATTTTCTTTGATCGCCCCAATGCAAAAAGTGCCTGGACAGATGGAAGTTGGTCACAGGGCGACCTTGTGGAGCGTTTTCTTGACCGCTTTTTGCCTTTTGTGCGCCTGGCTGAACAAAACGGTCTCATTCCGGTGTTTCCGCCTTTGGAACCCGGAGGTGATTACTGGGATCTTTCGTTCCTTAAAAAAGTCCTCCAACTGGTTCAGCAACGACGCTCCTTTGACTTCAGTGTAAACTTCCACATGGCAGTCAGCTCACAGACCTACGACCACCCGCTCGATTGGGGTGCTGGCGGTCAATCGCGTTGGAAGTCTCCCCGCCCTTACAGCAAGGTTGAGCTCGGTGAAGAAGATCACATCGGCTTCAACACCTGGCAGTGGTATGCTGACCAGGTAAGAGAAGTTCTTAACATCACCCCCAAGTTCTTCCTCTTCTACTACGGCATGTCTCACATTGCGGGAAATAAGCTGGATTCCGACAACAGCTTCGAGCAGATGGTTGATATCGCCCTGGCTCTTTCTGGGGAGTCAGGAAATGCTATCACACTACCAGACACAGTTTTAGGTTGTTGCTTCTGGCTGTTGAGCGCCGCAGAGAGTGATCCTCACGGAAAAACTTCTTACTTTGACGCAGCCGGAAAACCAAAAGAAGCAGGTATCCCTGCCTATAAACAGAAAATAGAACAAAGTACCAAAAAGAACCAGGAATATGCAGTCTCAAGTCGACTGGCTGAGTGGATCTACCCCATTGATCACTACCTTCTGCTGCCCTCCTATGATTGGGGTATTCCGGAAAATACACTGGATCGCATTCGACCAATCATCCGGGATGCGCGCCCCACCATTGGCTTTTCTGTCATTGAAGCGACAAATGCCCGCAAAGTCACTGTTTGGAACGAGAACGCGGCATTTACAGAACATGATATTCAATTATTACGCGAAGCTGGCTGTTTGGTTGAAGAACAAATGGTCAACAGCATCGGCATCACTGTCTAAATGAGGAGAACAACATGAACAATTATTCCGCTTATACCAGTCACGTTCCGCTCAATACTGCATTACCCAAAATTGTTGTCCTCGGTTTGGGTGGTGGAGGTTCGAATGCGATCAATCGGATGATTGAGAGCGGCATGCAAGGGGTAACCTTCATTGCTGCTAACACCGACGCGCAATCTCTCGCCAACAATCTGGCTACTAACAAAATTCAGCTTGGGCCAAAATCCACCCGTGGTTTAGGGGCTGGCGGTCTGCCAGTCGTGGGTGAAAATGCGGCTGAAGAGAGCACGAAGGAATTAGCGAGTTTACTTCACGGCGCAGACATGGTCTTCCTGACAGCCGGCATGGGCGGCGGAACCGGTACCGGTTCCATACCGATAGCTGCCAAAGTAGCCAAAGCCTCTGGCGCGGTTACAATCGCCATTGTTACCAGACCCTTCTCATTCGAACTCGGACGCCGCCAGCGCAACGCGGAAGAAGGTCTTGCCAAATTGGAGGAATATACTGATACGCTGATCGTCATCCCCAACGATAAGCTGATCGAGATTGCCCCACGCGACCTTCCCTTGGAAATGGCATTCACACTTGCTGATGATGTCCTGCGCCAGGGTGTCCAGGGCATTTCAGAACTGATTACCGAAACCGGACTGATCAATGTTGATTTCTCCCATATCAAGAACATCATGACCCGGGGCGGTGGCGCCCTCATGGCAATTGGCACCGGCAGTGGTCCAAATAAAGTGCAGCAGGCCATAGAAAAAGCACTGCATCACCCACTCTTGGATGATATCGACCTCTATACCGCAACCGGAATGATTGCTAACTTTACCGGAAGCAATGATATGTCTTTCAAGGATGTTACAGAAGCTCTGCACACACTCCAGCAAGCCACTGGTTCCCATGCCGACATCATTCCTGGCATTATTTCGGATCCACGCATGGAAGATCGTGTTCAGCTGATTTTGATTGTCACTGGCATCGGGCTAAAACCTGAACAGTCTCTCACAGGTATTTTTGATAAAGAATCTGAACAATCGGATCCCAAAGAATCCTTCAAAGATTCCACTTATCAGGAAAGTGAAACCCCTGCGCAGACAAATTTCAACGAAATTGGCTTATCAAGCTATGGAAACCAACCTAACACAACTGACAATTTGTCAGTACCAGCCTTTTTACGCAGAAGGCAGAATTACAAATAGGTCAGTCATGAAAGCAAGCGCATTACAAAAAGTTTCAGAAAAAGTCTGCAAGAAGTACCCAAAACTGAGTGGAAAGCGTCCGAAAGTCACGGAGCAGTCTCCGGGACGCTACTTGCTTATTTATGCCTTCGCTGATGAATTACCTGGCGGTAAGTCTATCCAACAACAAGTGCGAGTAGTTGCTGACGAAGAAGGAAACATCAGCAAAATGTCCGTTTCGAGAGGATGAAATGGAGCGTTCTATCTCATCCCCGAACACTCCTCTTCTCTTAAAAGCACCCAGGGGCAGTAAGCCTGCCAAAGTATTCGCTGTTGGTTACCAGGAAATCAGGTTATCCTTCGACACGCAGCGAATCCAAAGAGCAAAACTGCCAGAACCCGTCGAGGTCATCTTGCTGAACGCGTCCTATACCGAAGAGTTAAGCTTTCAACCGACTGTACCCGTTAGAATGAAGCCAAGACTACCCGAGTTATCCCAGGGTGACACCCTTGCTAATCGCATTGGTGGTATGGATTTTCGAAAAACGCAGGCATTGATGCTCTTTTCAATCTCAGCAATGGGGCTGATGATCGGCCTATTGATCTCCTTTATCCTGTAATAGCTTACTTACACGCGGAAGTGATAGAGTTTTTTACCAGCTCGATTGCTTTTTTGTGACTCCAGTCAGGGTCTACAGCAAGAACTTGCAGTTTCTCAGTATGTGAGACTGTTTCTCCGGGTCGTAGTTCTGTCCAGGGGCTCAAGCCCTCCAATTCGAGCATGTAGGTGTCAAAATAAACTTCAACATTGCTTCCCAGATCAGGAAAATCAGAAGCATTGACATCTTCCCGCTGAAAATCAAAGGTTTTGATTACCAGGGAATCACCCAGCCTATATGCCAGCCACGGATTGTTGAGATAAGCCCCAACTTTCTGTTTTGAAAGCGCCCGATCCTGGTGGAATTCGATCCAATCTGGACCCCAAACAAAAGATGGGTCGGAAAAACTTGTATAGGCCCACAAGTTGATCTGAAAACTTGCGCACAACGCGTCGGTGGCTGAGGGCGCTTTTGGGATGGGCAGATAGCCTACCCCCCCAGGTGCGAATGTCGTAATTCCCCACGAAGCCGTCCTGATCAGTTTATCGCTCAAATTTCGGATCTGGTTTACGAGCTCAAAACCCTGCCCCTCAATGGCTACGCGCATTATTATTGATTTTTCGATCTCAGGCGTCAGTTTCACTTTCAAACAGAGCGCGTTTTCCGATAATATCTCCACGTCCACAGCATCATTGTCTGGAATATAGGATTTTACAGGGTCTTCCGGGGCATGCCACACGCGATGACCTCCATAGAGACGCCATTCATTCCCTCCGGTCTTACCAATCTGGTTTTCAAACAGCTTCAGCAGGTTCTCGCCATCACCCCGACTTAAATGCACAATTCGCGGACCAATATCAGCTGTGGCAATCATCTTGCAATCACCATTTTCAATTTGGTAACAATTTTGCCATCCCTTATAAGCTAATCGTTTCATTTAACCTCTGAACAGCTATCGTATTCGCAAAAGTTTTCATGTATAATTTACCCACAATCACGATAGAAGAGGAATTTATGGGTTCAGGTAATTATACTGCCTGGAAGACGTACTGGGCGAATCTCGAAATCAAAACTGCAGATCTTCAACTGTTGGCAAACCACTTATTTGAAAAAGAAGAACCATTAAATATCGATGGACTTCTCCAGGTTTTGATCGACAATCGTTTGAAAGAACGAGAAGCAGAGAGAAAATCGAAACTTGAGGCTATTGGAGAGATTTATCTCCCTGCCAATGCCTACGAGCTCGGTGCAAAAGTTCGTTTTCCTGAATTGGACTGGATGCAGGGCACTGTCATTTCCAACCGCCCAGGTGAAAACATAGCCATCGGTGAATTTACTGTAACCGAAGTGGAATTTGAAGACGGTAATCACCAATTTTTTGCTACCAACCTTTCTGACCATGCTCTGAACACCAAGGTTTACAAAAACCAGGATGATGTCCCTGAAGATTCGCGCGAGATCAACAACCTCTTTGCTCCTGCTTTAAAAAACAAGCTCCGCAAGGCGCTTCAAAAGCAATCAGAACTGGTTCGCATTGCAGAAACCTGGTTCCCACGCTCCTTATTGATCGACATCAGCAAAGGACATCTCAATCTGGCTGAAGCCATTCTCGACGCGCACGAAGGCGGGCCCCTGGGAATTGAACCATTAATGAAAGAACTCGAGCTCATCCCCGAACCACAAACAAAAGAACTGCTTGAATTCTCCCTAAATTACGCCCTCCAAGAAGATCCCAGGTTCGATGAAGTTGGGACAACAGGTGAGATTGCCTGGTTCTTGAAGCGCCTCGAGCCCGAATCGGTCCTTGAGCCGCCTGTCTACATCCGCTCAAATACGCTTGCGCCCCTTGCAGATGAGCTTGATGAGGATGATTTCAAGCTGCTCTACGACCTTGACGATGAATTATCTTTCACTAATGATGAAATCGATGAGGTTGACCGCGTCAATTCGATCACATTCACCCTCACTTATCCTCATTGGCGCAGCGGTAGCATTCCCGTGACGCCAAATACCAACCGCGTTTTACCTTCGGCGCTTGAATCCGAAAACGTCAAAATCAGTTTCGTTGACCAGCAATCCGAGCAGACAATTGCGGCCTGGCTGGTCAGATCTCACAACTATGTCGTTGGCTTGAAAGAATGGTATGACGCACAAAACCTCATACCTGGCAGCAATATTGAAATCAGCACCACCAAGCACCCGGGCACCTTGCTGATCTCAGCAGAGAAAAAGCGGTCCAACAAAGAATGGATCAAAACTGTTCTGGTTGGAGCAGATGGTGGATTGGTGTTTGCCCTTCTCCGGCAGCCAATTTACGCCGGCTTTAACGAAAGAATGGCAATTGCCATTACAGACCCGGAAGGGGTTGACAAAATCTGGAAAGATCGAGCAGGTAGGAGTGTCCCACTCAAATCAGACGTTTTCCGAATGATGAATGAACTTTCAAAACTGAACAGTCAGCATCATGTTCACTTTATTGACCTCTATGCTGCTGTCAATGTCATCAGGCGCACACCACCCATGGAGTTGCTCGAAGCTCTTTCGACCAATCCCGAAATCGTTCATGTTGGTGATCATTACTATCACCTGGCAGATCAAGGAAAGGAATAATCTGGATGCTGAGCAAATCTAGTCTCATAAAACCTGGCCTGACTACGAAATTCCGGGTGGACCTTGAATGGTGGAAATTACAGGATCGAAACTGGCGCAATTCTTTGGCTTCTTTTTTGTGCCCAGAACACCAGGAGCTCTTTGCTCAGGCCACAGACGCCCAGGAGATGGATCTGATCAATCCCGAAACTGGTGAAGTAACACGTGGTGATGGTCTTGTTCACATTCTGGTAGAGCACTGTGCCAAACAGGAAGGTTTCATTTCTCCGAATGCCCCCCTCGTGGACTCCGTTTTCAAGGTTTTTATCATCAACGGTAATCAACCTCTCAACGCGATCGAGTTAGCTGAAAGAATTGGAAAACCTGCTGATACCATTCTGCGCACAATCGGCACCACACGGGTCTATAAAGGCATTCGCCCGGTTTGAGCCAGCCAGAAAAAGCAGTATAATCAAAAGTCCTTTGCTCCTGTAGCTCAATGGATAGAGCACCAGTCTTCTAAACTGTCGGTTGCGCGTTCGAGTCGCGCCAGGGGCATTTTAATTTAAATAACCTTATATTTTCTAGCCTTGCTGGGTTTTGTTTGGGGGATAATTGAATTAATTAGTAGAAAGGAAAAATAATGAATCTGTTAAAAAGATGGCTTGTTTTTATGTTGGCTCTTTTCGTGGCCGCTTGGTTGATCCCTGGAATTCAAGTTGTAAGCGATGCCTGGGTCGTGTATGCCATCACAGCCGCAATTCTCGCGCTGTTAAATGCGATTCTTCTGCCAATCCTGAAGACTCTTTCCTGTGGATTGATTATTCTCACTCTGGGCTTATTCAGCCTGGTTCTTAATGCTGCGATGTTTATGCTTTCGTCTTATCTGGCACAGACCTGGTTCAACGCCGGATACATTGTCACAGATTTTTGGTCTGCTTTGCTTGGCTCGCTCATCGTAAGCGTTGTGTCAATGCTTTTCTCCTCCGACAAAAAAGAAGAAAGGTGACACCGATTGAAGTCTCTACGGGTAACAAATCAAAAACTGTCCGAACGGGCAGTTTTTTGATTTTTGCTTGCATAATTTTCAACCTGTGATAAAATACCGTTTGTTAAATCAGGAATAAGCCTGATATCAACCTTCCACTCCTGCCCGCCAACGGCTTAAAGCAGGAGCAAACCCGAGGAAAGGAGCCTCGACACGTATGCACAATTATGAACTCATTTTTATTCTCCAGGCGGATCTGGAAGAAGCATCTCTAAACACTGCTGTGGATAATGTGGAAACCCTCATTAAAAACAACGGTGGTGAGATCGCCAAGATTGATCGCTGGGGCAAGCGAAAACTGGCTTACCCCATTAATAAAACCAATGAAGGCTACTATGTACTTGTAGACTTCAACTACCAACCCGATGAAGTTGCCGGCCTCAAACGAACTTTAGGCTACAACGAACAGGTTCTGCGGTACATTGTTGTCCGCAAAGCATAACAGGAGATAACATGACTGAAAGTAGATACTCAGAACGCGGTGAACGCTCCCACAACGGTGAACACAGCGAGCGTCCTCGCCGCTATGTTTCCCGCCCAAAGTTTTGTCAGTTCTGTTCTGACAAGAACCTGGTCATTGATTACAAAAACGTTGAGATGATGTCACGCTACATCAATGAAACCGGAAAGATCCGTCCTCGTCGACAGACTGGTGCTTGCGCTAAACATCAGCGTCAGATTGCCACAGCTATCAAAAATGCCCGCCACATCGCCTTACTTCCTTTCGAGGGTGATTTCTGGTCCGAAAACAATTAGGCAGGGTGATCAAGTATGGCAAAGAAAACAGAGAGCCCAAAGCTTGTCACCCGAAAGCATGTTGCCCGTAAAGAACGCGAAGCAAAACAGATCAAGTCTGCGTTAATTGCGACTGGTGTAGTCATCGGACTGGCATTAATTTTATTAGCCTATGTCCTGGTTGACAGCTTCATCGTTCAGCCCAATATAGCTGTTGCGCGTGTCGGCGACGCCGAAATTAAAGCAGGTGATTTTAAGTCCAATGTGATTTATTCCCGCCTGAACATGCTCTCCACCGCCAACAATTATGCCTATTACGCCCAACTCTTCGGGGATTCGGGCAGTCAGTTTAAGTCTGCTGGCATTGAATTGGTTGCTCAGCTAAATAATACTGAACTGATGGGCGAAAATGTGCTTAACCAAATGATTGATGATCAACTCATTCGCGAAGAAGCTGCCAAACGCGGTATCACGGTCTCTGATGATGAAATCCAGGAGGCACTGCAGGCATCTTTCGCTTTCTATCCGATGGGCACAAAAACGCCGACCATCACTCCAACAACCGTCAACACACCCACTTGGTCGAGTGAGCAATTTGCCTTGATCAATCCTACTGAAACTGCAACTCCTGAGCCAACTTCCACTGCGACACCTGAAGGTTGGGAACCAACTGCTGAAGCCACTGCAATCGTTGAGACTGAAGTAGTTCCAGAAGAGTCCACTCCAACAACAGAACCAACCGCCACAGAGATTCCAACTGTCACCCCCACACCGACAGTATATACAACAAAACTCTATGGCAAGGAATTGGGAACTTACCTCGATGAGGTAAAAGCTTATGGAATCACTCGTAAGCAAATTGAGGAAATATTCCGTGCTGATCTTCTCCGCACAAAATTGTTGGAAGAAATCACCAAAGACATGCTTCCTCAGGAAGAGCAGGTTTGGGTAAGGCACATTCTCGTGGATACACAGGACCTGGCACAGGAAGTTATCGAAAAACTAAACAATGGCGAGGATTGGGCAGCATTAGCAGCCGAATACTCTACAGACACCTCAAACAAAGACAACGGTGGAGACCTCGGCTGGATCGGTGAAAATGATAGCTACGTTGAGGCTTTCAAAATTGCCGCTTTTCAATTGTATGAAGCTGGTGAAATCAGTGAGCCTGTCGAAACGTCATTTGGTTGGCATGTAATCCAGCTGGTCACAAGAGCCACCAACAATATCGACGCCACGAAGTTCCAGCAGAACAAACAGATTTTCTTTGACAATTGGCTATTAGAATTGCGGAATTCTCGCACTGATATTCAAATAGATGAAATCTGGAAAACATTAACCCCCAGCACACCAGCTGTTCCAGCCGAGCTGATCAACTTTTTCTTCGGCCAGTAAGAATTATTACTAACTAAAAAAAAGACCGTTACTTTTGATACCGGTCTTTTTTTTATCTTACATAGTTCTCGTCAACTTCTTCAAGTTTTAGGGAAATGATCTGGCTCGAGGAATCCTTCCCCATCGTGACACCATAAATCACATCCGCGGCTGACACCGTGTTGCGATTGTGAGTGATCAAAACGAATTGGGTGTCCTTCGATAAGTCCCTCAAGAGGTCAAGAAAACGCCCAACATTTGATTCATCCAGCATCGCGTCCACCTCATCCAAAACACAAAAAGGTGTAGGTGAAACCCGCAGCAAAGCAAACACCAAGGCAACTGCTGTCAGGCTGCGTTCACCTCCTGAGAGCAATACCAAACCCTGTTCGCGCTTACCCGGCAGCCTCGCTTCAATTTCGATGCCGCCTTCAATTGGAGAATCTTCATCCGAAAGTAATAGCCGGGCAGAACCTCCGTTAAACAAGCGGGCAAACATAGCCGTAAACTCAACGCTGACCGCTTTAAAAGTCTTCAGGAATTCTTCCCGCATAATTGTGTCCAATTCCTTGATCAGCTTTTCGATGTCCTGAATCGCTTCTTTCAGATCAGCAGTCTGTGCGCTAAGGCTTTCATATCGCTCTTTTACCTCATGGAATTCAACCTCAGCTTCTAGATTCACTGAGCCTATGCGGCGGATCTGATTCTTCTGCTGTTTGATTGCCTCTTCAATCCCATCAGGCAATTCCTTGATGACAGGCAACGACTCAATTACCAGGTCCGGGAATGGCAAGGGAGTGGATTTGGAAAATTCATTCTTGTATTCAAGTTCAATCAAGCCAAAATCATCTTCGATACGGCTCCGCAATGCTTGCAAACGCTCCTGCTGGTGCACCATTTCAAGCTTGAAATGCACAACCAGCCGCTCTTTGTTAGAAAGTTCCTTTTGGTTTTCACTGTCTTGCCGCGAGATTTGACGGTTCATCTCTTCGATCAATTGCAGCTCAGATCTCAAAGGATCCAGTTTTTCCCTTTGAATAGAATCCGCTTGCTCAGTGTTTTTATTTACCTCCCCCCAGCCTTCGGTTATTTCTTTTTCAAACCTCTCCAATGAAGCCTCAAGAACTCTCAAACGATCTTGATAGAGTGATAATTGCTTCTTGTCATTCTCAAGCCGCTCTCTCGCAGAGCTCACGTTGGCTTTGCTATGCAGCAGAGCCTGCGTCAGAACCTGCTTTTCCGTCTGGAGATAATGCACCTGTCCTTCCAGCTCAATGGGATTGAATGCCTCTTTTTTTGCCCTGAGATTAAGTATCTCAGCTTGCAATTGCTCGCTTTCCTGCTGGTTTGTTTTTTCCTTACTGCTAATTTCATCAAGCTGCTGCGTAAGCTGGGTTTGCTGTGCCGCGCTGGTGTTCATTTGCTGGTCTAACCAGTTCTGCTGTCCAACAAGCTTGTCCAACTCCAGCTGCAAAGTGTTTAAGGCTTTGCGGCTTTGCTGAAGTTTCGCAGTCTCGTTCTGTCGCTGTTCTAACAAACCTTGCAGCCGGGTTTCAAGCTTGCCGATATCATTCTTACTGTGCTGTTCAAGTTCACGCGCTTTTTTCAGAGAAACTTCGATACCATCTAATTCCTGCTGTAAGGACTTCGTCACACGAGAATAACTGACTTTACCAGCCCCATTTGTCTTTCCCAACAGTGCCATGCCATTCTTGAGCAGCACATCACCATTCAGAGTCACAAAGTTTGCGTCTTTGGATTTTCCCCATAAGTTGAGCGCATCATCCATATCATTGACAACCAGGTAATTGCCAAGCAACTGATCGATGGTTTGTTGTAAGCGCGTCTCCGTTTTCACAAGTTCCGCGGCATTCCCGATCACACGCGGATCATCCAGAGTGATTTTTATGCTGTGGCTCTTCGCAGCCAATTCCCCAATTACCGCAAAACGTTCTTGCGCTTTACCGGAAAGGTCTCTCATCACAGCTTGATCGAGTTCGCCTTTCACTACCAACACATCAACAGCCTCTCCCAAAGCAGCATTAATTGCACTTTCATACGCTTCCGGAACATCCAGTTTTGTCACCAAATCCGTGACCTCACGTTGAAAAGCTTTCCCCCTGGCAGCCTTCAATACGCCTTTGGCGCCTTCAGAAAAGCCCTCCAGACTTTCACGGCTCTGCCGCATCAACTCCAGTCGGTTTACAATGCGATTCTTTTCCAGATTTAAGGAATTTAACTGACTATTGATTTCATCCAGGGATTTAGCCAGTTTGGTTTTATCAGATCCCTGCTTTTCGATATCTTCCTCCAGAATAGCAATTGACTGCTCCTGCGCGGAAATCGACTTTGTAAGCAAGCTCAATTGATCTTCCAACCGGGCTTTTTGGTCCGATACTTCCACCAATTTTTTCTGGCTGGTTTCAATCGATCTTTTTAGATCTTGAAGACGATAAGTAAATTCTTGCTTTCTTGCACGGAAAATTGCCACATTTTTCTCAGATTCAAGTTGTTTTGAACTAAGATCTCTTTCCTGTTTCTCCAGAGCGTCTTTTTGGGCTTTTATTGCTTCATAATCTTTATTGCTCGCATTGAAACGCTCGATTAATGTCGCTAAATCCTGTTCCTGGCGGGTCTGTTCGGCTAAAAGGCTTTCAAGATTCTTTTCTTCGGCCAGAATAGTTTCCTCTAGATTTCCAGAATCCATTACCAGTTGGCTTCGGGATTCTTCTGCTGACCGCTTCCTGGAATCAAGAACTGCGATCGCCTGGTTCTTTTGCTGGATCTCATCCCGCAGCACTCTTAACGAGTTCATCAATTTATCAATTGTGTTTCTTTTCAGATCAACGTCCTGGCGCAGGCTCTCAATCCGCTCCCGGTCTCCGTCAAGGGCAATTTTGGACTCTTCTGAAGCTGCTTCTGCCTCCGCAAGTGCTTGCTGAATCTTTTCAAGCTGACTCTGGGCGGTCATCCACTGGTACCCATACCACTCCCGCAGATTGTTTTTGAGGTTTTCCTGAACAAGCTTATACTCACCCACCCTGGCAGATTGTCTTTCCAGGCTGCGTAGTCTTGGACGAATCTCGTCGATGATGTCGGACACACGTTCCAGGTTACGCTCGGTTGCTGCCAGCCGGCGTAGAGCCTCTTCCTTTCGGGAGCGATGAAGACCGATACCAGCTGCTTCCTCAAAGAGTTTTCTCCGTTCATCCGGTCGGATTGATAGTGCGAGGTCAACCAAACCCTGACCAATAATCGTATATGTTCGATCAGCAAGCCCGGTTTTTGCCAGCAGCTCGTGGAAATCCTTGAGCCTCACTCTCTGATTATTCAGCAGGTACTCATTCTGACCATCTCTATAAGCGCGTCTTGTAAGCGTTACTTCCGAGTAATCTATCGGCAGCCAGTTGCTTTGATTATCAAACGTAATCGAAACTGACGCCATTCCAGCTCTGGATCTGTTTTCTGATCCGGAGTAAATCATGTCTTCCGTTCTTTTGGCACGCAGCATTGTATAGGATTGTTCTCCCAGAACCCAACGGATCGCATCTGCGACATTGGATTTGCCCGAGCCGTTTGGCCCTACAATAGCTGTGATCTGGGCTGGAAAAACGAGGTTTGTCTCCTTTGCAAAGGTTTTATACCCATGCAATTCAAGAGAGGCTAACTTGGTTTGTGTCATCTTCTGATAATTCCTAACACTTTCATACTCTGATATGCAGCGCGTTTTTCAGCCATCTGTTTATTCGTGCCTGAGCCGCGTGCTATTTCTTTACCGTTAATGTAAGCGCTAACCTCAAATTCCTTGGCGTGGTCAGGACCAGTCTCATTTACTAAAACATAAGTCGGCGAAGCAAAGCCCTTAGCCTGTGCCCATTCCTGAAGCCGGCTTTTTACGTCCTCTTCCGTGTGGTTTTCCAGGATCTTATCAGATTCCTGTTCAAGCAGTGGATGAACAAAATTGCGCACGGTTTCGATGTCAGTACTCAAATACATCGCGGCAATCAACGCCTCAAAAGCGTCACACAAGATCGCGTCGCGATCCCTTCCGCCGGCAAGTTCTTCACCTTTTCCTAAGAACAATGCTGGTCCAATTCCAATCTGGCGTGCAAATTGAGAAAGCTGGTGCGTGTGAACCAAAGCGGATCGCACCTTTGTCAGGAATCCTTCTCTTTTCTCAGGAAAACTTTGGTAGAGCCATTCTGCAACCAGGAAACCCAGAATCGAGTCGCCCAGAAATTCGAGACGTTCGTTATCCTCAACCACGTCGCGACTTTCATTGACGTAGGACCTGTGAGTCAGAGCCCTGATAAGATAAAAATCTTCTGTGAAATTTTCTGGTAAGTTTTGTTTCAGTTCTTTAGCGGCAGCCGTGTTTAACATTTATCCTCCAGCAGAACTGCCGATTCGTTTAACATCAAAAACATTGAGGTCAAACGGTTCCCCAGTTCCACTCACATCTTTGATTTTAACCCACTTCCACTCAAAATGAGCACCGACTTTCCGGAAGCCTCTTTAACGTTCCTGGTGGCAGCCAGAACCATCGCCGAAGTTGGTTCAACATACAAACCCGCTTGGATAAGCGATCGATGTGCTTCCGCAATTTCCAATTCTGTTACAGTCACAAGCTGATCTGTGCCCGGTTCCAAATAGCCGAGTATTTCTTCCATCCTTGCGGGGGATTCAACCATCGTGCCCTCAGCCAGGCTGCTGCCCTTTCCACCGCTGAACGGTTTTCCATGCCACGCAGACACTATCGGCGCACAAACTTCGGGTTGAACACCGATCATCCTTGGTCGTCTTGAGGCTAATCCAGCCTGTAGCAGCGCGTCAAAGCCCATTAACACACCAGTGAACAAAGACCCATGCCCAATCGGACAAAATACAGTTCCTGGCATTTCACCCAGTGATTCGTATACTTCGTACGCGATCGTCGCAATTCCTGCCATCCCAAAAGGCTGAGCGGCATGGCTGGCGTAGGGCAGCTCCTCCCTGCGAACCGCTTCAAGAGCCGCTTTGTGGGCATTCTCGCGTGGACCATCCACCAGGACTACTTCCGCTCCGCAAACTTCAATTTGCCGGCGTTTTGGACCGCTTGTGCCACTGGGGATGTAAATCCTGCAGTCAATACCAAACGCTGAGGCATAGAGAGCCAAAGATCCTCCAGCATTTCCAGAGGAATCCTCAACCACGTTTTCCAGACCTCGGCCTCTCAATACACTGGTAAGAACCGCTGTTGCCCGATCCTTGAAAGACCCGCTCGGGTTCAGGTTTTCCATTTTAACCCAAAACTCCGTCCCCAGGATTTTTACCGGAACAAGCGGTGTATCCCCTTCCCCCAGGTAACTTGCCGGATAACTGGCAGGCAATCCGAACGACGCCCTAAATCTCCAAATGCCCTGTGTTTTAGCAGGTACTAAAGCAGGTTGGCTAAAAGTTAGGTCCCGCAAAGTAAAAAAACCACCACAGTTGGGGCATTGGTGGGGTAAGCCTGTTTCCGGGTATGGTTTAGAACAGTTTCTGCAAACAATTTCTGTCATGTCTTCATCCTTATGCAATCACCGTCTTAAGTGTACAACAAATCCGACGTACTCAGACTATAATTAGGCCATGCCAGGTTCATGGATTCGCGAAACAGACGATTATGAAATTGAGACCGAGCTATACTCGGGGCCTCTTGACCTGCTTTTGGATTTAATTCAGAAGTCAGAGCTTGATATTACAAAAATTGCCCTCGCACAAGTGACGGATCAATTTCTGGTCTATGTTCGCAAAAACGAAAATGCCGGTCCCGACTACATCTCAGAATTTATGGTAATTGCATCCAAACTGGTGCAGATTAAATCTGAGGCTATGCTGCCCAGATCTCCGCTTCGGGAACCTGATGAAGAAGACCTCGGAGAAGCCCTTGCCAGGCAACTCAGGATTTATCGTGAGATCAAGAACACAACTGCCTGGCTCAGTTCGCGGGTAAATCAAAACCTGCGCTCTCACCTGCATGTTCCAAGATCCTATCCTGTCAATGTTCAACTGGACCTCACCGGCATTGATCTTACAGATCTGATCGTCGCTCTTGAAAATCTTGCCAACCAGGAAAGCCCAATCATAGAAGGCTCCTCCATTAGGATCCCAAAAATGACCCTGAGAAATAAAGTCCAGGATATTGTACGGATCCTGAAGGACAGGGGAACCGCCAGCTTTTCAGGATTGCTGGGTGAGAATCCCGACAGAATCCAGATTATTGTCGTTTTTCTGGCTATTCTTGAACTTGTCAAACAAAACTTAATTAACACAGACCAACCTGATCTGTTTGGTGATATTATTTTGAATCCCAGCGAAAAACTGTTTAGTACCCTTGAGGAAGAACTGGCACTCGGCGAGGAACTTTAGCAAGAAATTCTACAAGTAGCTTTTGAGCGCCATCAATACGTTATAATAAGTGTGAGGTAGACATGTCCGATAGCACAACACAATTACCAAAATCCATTGATAGCGAAAAAGTTGAGCAAATAGATGCTCAGACTGAAGTAAGCAATCAGAAAAAATCGAGGCTTGCTGTTGTAATTATTGTGTTAATTTTGTTGGGTTTAATCGTTGGTTTGTTCTTCCTTGCGAGAGCAGACGGGCAGGTGGTGAGCCAGGTACGTGACATTTTTATCATCCTGATGGCCTTGATGATGGTTGTAATTGGCGCGGCATTGGTGCTATTGATTATTCAACTTGCGAATCTAACTAACCTGCTGCAGCACGAAATCAAGCCCATTCTGCACTCAACGACCGATACAGTCAATACGCTGAAAGGCACTGTCCGGTTCTTAAGTGATAACGTTAGTGAACCAGTGATCAAGTTAAACGAATCGCTGGCAAGCATTCGAAAATTTGTTGATATTTTTCACTTAAAAAGATAAAGAAAAGAGGAGTTTAATATGTCTGATAAAAGCAATTTTGGATCATTCTTGATGGGTTTCACCGTCGGCGCCCTTGCAGGCGCAATCGCATCCCTTTTGATGGCACCTCAATCTGGTGAAGAAACTCGCCAGGTTATTAAAGAGAAAGCCATCGAATTGAAGGAAAAAGGTTCCGAGACTTACGAAGAGACCAAACACAAGGCTGAAATAGCCTACAAAGACGCCCTTGCCAAAGCTGATGAGCTGGCAAAAGTTACCAAGGAAAAAGCTGCCGAGTTGGGTCACAGCGCCAAAGTAAAGGTCGAAAAGCTGGCTGATGAAGCTGCCGATGCGGCGGAAGAAGTTGCCAGCGAAGTCCAGGACTGACCACTGGAAGGCAAAAACTGATTATTACAAAAAAACAGCCTGACGAAAAATCTGGCTGTTTTTTTACGTTTCCAACGAGACTAGCACCGGAGTTTCTCATTTTAGTGCCCTGAAAACAGCTCCCAACGAGAGAATATTCAAAAAATATCGAAAAATGAGAAACTCAGGTGAAGCTGCCGATGCGGCGGAAGAAGTTGCCAGCGAAGTCCAGGACTGACCACTGGAAGGCAATAATTGATTGTTACATAAAAACAGCCAGATGAATTATCTGGCTGTTTATTTTTATGCTTTCAAAGCGACTGGCTTATTTTAAGCCCATGAGGGTAGGCGCTGACCCACGCACATCGCCGAACATTTTCCATCTTGACTTTAGAGAATGGGCGTGATAAACTATGCTTCGCTTTGGGGGCGTGGTGTAGTGGTTTAACATGCGGCCCTGTCAAGGCCGAGACCGCGGGTTCAAATCCCGTCGCTCCCGCCAATAAAAGAAACTGCCTTTCGGCAGTTTCTTTTCATTTACTTGATAATGCCAAATTCCCTGGCCCGATCCTCTAAGAGTTTCTGATTTTTAGCGAGATCCTTTGGATATGTCAGATAGAAACCGCTAAATAGAATAGCGCAGATGATCCACGGGAAAGGAATGGTCCAGAGCATGGCTGTGTGCAAATCAATCCGGTCGGCGATGATGCCAAAAATCAAAGCCACGATCGCAGCAAAACCACTTTCGATGAAAGTCGTCATGGCAAAAGCCGTCGAGCGCAGTTCTGGCGGAACCACCGCAGACATCATCGGCTCTTTAGAGCCCTTCCCAGGCCAGCTGATAAACAAGGCGGTTACAAAACACAAGATCGTTAGAGGCAGGATATCCCAATTATCCGTTCTCAAAAAGAGAAACAGGGTAAAAGGTATGCCAATAGTGACAGAGATTTGCCCGATGATCGTCCTGCCATACCTGGGACTTTTCTTATCAGCCCAATCGCCAAGAAAGCCACCAATCACATTGCTGATAGCCGTACCAACAATCATAGCCCCGAAGACCATCGGCGCCACTTGGGTGGATAGTCCCCGTTCTTCGACCAGCCATAAGATGAGAAATGCGCCCATTATTACCCACGGCATTGAACCAGCCAAGCCTTGCAAAATAGCGACTCGAATGGTTGGAATGGAGAGAACTTTTTTGATATCACTAATCTGCGCGATATATTTCTGAGAGTCCTCCAAGGTCAATTGACCTTTCATTTCTGGTTCAGCCTCACCTCTCAGAGGTTCGTCTACAAAAAGAATTATGACAATGCCGGAAAGAATACTTGCAATCCCTAAAATTACAAATCCATAACGCCAGGTCTCAGGTGTGGCAAGTCTTCCAAGCCCAACCGTGAAGATGATGATACCGAGCACCCCGACAGATTCCAATAGCCCGAGCATCCTGCCGCGGATCCTTGGCGCAAAGGTGTCAGCCATGATCGAGAAAGTAGCCGGCATCAAACAACCCAACCCTATACCGGAGATCACCCGCACAGCCAGCAATTGACTGAAGTTTTGCGTCAGACCAACCGCGATCGTCCACACTCCCCAAAATCCGGTGCCCCAGAAAAGTACCGTCTTGCGGGAATGACGGTCGGCCAGGTATCCCCAGAAAGGCGAACTGAGGGATTGAAGCAGGCTGCGGATAAACGTGATCCATGAGAGGTTTCTAAAGCTCAAACCCCAAATTTGCCTCAATACCGGGCTGAAAATTGACATTGCCTGTGCTTCGCCTTGATCCACGAAATATCCCAGCGACAGGGCGAATAAGGTCTTCCACTTTGCGCGTTTTACAACTGGCGTTGGAGCAACCTCGGTTTCTATGACATCCATATAATCCTCCTCAGATTTGATCCCCTAATTTTACACGTTACTTCGCAAAAAAACGGAATTTAGAGTTAAACTAAAACATTAAAACGGTTCGGAGGAACAATGATCCAGGCTATTCACCCCACACCCACCCCAAAGGCCAATCCTGCTGCCATCATTCATGAGGGCGATGCCCGGTTCACAATCCTGACCAGCCGTTTGATTCGGATGGAATTTGACCCGCAGAAAAGGTTTGAGGATCACGCCAGCCAGGTGTTCTTGTATCGTGAGCAGGAGGTTCCATCCTTTAATTCCTGGAGGCAGGATGGATGGCTTCACATTGAAACCGATCACCTCCATCTCCAATTTAAAGAAAAAGGACGCTTCCACTGGCGCGACTTGCACATTACGCTTAAACAGACTGGTCAAACCTGGCAATACAGCTATCCAGACCAAAGCAATCTGGGCGGTACCATCCGAACTTTAGATAGTACTGATGGCCGCCTTAGCCTGCCAGACGGCTTGATTTCACGCAGTGGTTGGGCAGTGTTGGATGACAGCCATAGCCTGATTTTTGACGAGAACGAGTGGCTCCAACCCAGGGAAACAGCTCCAGAAAAGCGGGATCTTTACTTTTTTGGCTACGCGCAAGATTACCTGGCTTCAATTACAGATTACCAGCGCGTTTCCGGCAAACCCGCTCTTCTGCCGCGTTGGGCGCTCGGAAACTGGTGGAGCCGCTACTGGGCATATTCAGACCAGGAACTACTGGAGCTCATGGACACCTTCACGCAGCTTCACATTCCCCTCTCGGTCTGCATCGTCGACATGGATTGGCACATCACCAAAACCGGAAATACCAGCTCAGGTTGGACTGGCTACACCTGGAACAGAGACCTCTTTCCTGAGCCAGAGCAGTTTATTGATGAACTCCACCGACGCGGTTTGAAAACCGCCCTGAATCTCCACCCCGCCGAAGGCGTCCATCCCCATGAAGAAGCATATTCCGCCATGGCATCCGCGCTTGGGCAGGACCCTGCTGAAGGCAAACCTGTTCCTTTTGACATCGCCAATCGCTCCTTCACGGAAGCTTATTTCAAGGTTCTCCACCACCCACTGGAGGATCAAGGTGTTGATTTCTGGTGGATGGACTGGCAGCAGGGCACGCAATCAGCAACAGCGGGTTTGGATCCCTTATTCTGGCTCAACCACCTGCACTACTTTGACCTCGGCCGCAAAAAACAAAAACGTCCCTTTATCTTCTCCCGCTGGCCAGGCCTGGGCGGGCATCGCTACCCAATCGGCTTTTCGGGGGATACCATTGTCTCCTGGGAAAGCCTGGCATTTCAGCCGGAGATGACCGCGACAGCCGCAAATGTTGCCTACGGCTGGTGGAGCCACGATATCGGTGGTCACTGTGAGGGGATTGAAGATCCCGAGCTTTACACCCGTTGGGTCCAATTTGGCGTTTTCAGCCCAATTTTCAGGCTTCATTCCACCAACAACGCGTTCATCGACAGGCGACCCTGGGCTTTTGGAAAAGATGTTTTAGAGAATGCCCGCTCCGCGATGCAGCTTCGGCATGCGTTGTTGCCATTGATCTACACCGCTAACTGGCTCAACGCCAGGCAGGGAGAGCCGCTGATCCTGCCAATGTATTATTCCTATCCAAATGAGGAAGCCGCTTATCAAGCCCCCAATCAATATACCTTCGCCCGTCAGCTGCTGGTCGCACCCATCACCCAGGCAGCAGATCCAAGTACCAAGCTAACGCGTCATGCAATCTGGCTTCCAGCCGGGCAATGGTTTGACTTCTTCACCGCTGAAGCCTATGAAGGTGGCCAATGGTTGACCCTTTACGCAGACCAAAGCCAGACCCCGGTCTTCGCTAAAGCTGGCGCGATCGTCCCATTGGATGCCGAAGCCCCTTCAAACGGGGTCAGACTACCATCTCGCCTCCAAGTTAAGTTCTTTGCCGGCGCAAACGGAAATTATCAGCTCTACGAAGATGACGGGGAGACTCAGTCCTATCTGGATGGCAATTTCACCTTAACTAACTTCTCGCAGAGCCTGAGCGGTGAAACACTTGAACTGAAAAAGTCCGGCGTGGAAGGAAAACCAGATTCAATTCAAGGTTTCCCGAAAGTCCGGGATTACGACTTTGAAATCATCGGGATCAGTCTCCTAACAGAGATCAAGGTAAGTGATTCTGAAATGGCTTTGGCTTTTGAAAGCACATACGATGAATCCCGCAAATCTTTGATGATCAGTGTCGCTGATGTGCCGGCTGATCAGGAACTTTCAGTTCACCTCACCGGCATGCGATTGGAATCATTCCAATCCACCCCACTCTCCCGTCTTACGAGAATAATGCATTATTTCCGCGTTTCAACCCTGGCGAAAGGATTATTCATGCAGAAGCTGCCCTTGCTGCTCACCAATCCTGCTGCCATTTTTGAAATCGCAAACCATTTCACAAAATCGCAATTGCTCGCAATCTATGAAGCTATCGTCCCAACAAGCGCTAACAAACCATTGGGTGATTCCGGTTCAGCTTTTGAGACGATGATGATTGAAATGCGAAAATTGCTGAAGTAGGCAGGCAGTTAAAAATCTTTATTTCTGAACCTGTTCGTCACCAGCTTCCACATCGATGACTTCTTCAGGCGGATGACGCATGCTTTTTTCCGCCTGCTCATACATCACAGGTTGGTCCAGCATAGCCTCATTCAGGATTTTTCGCGGATAATTGCGCAATTCGTCTGTTGTCTGGACAACTTCACGAAACAGACCGTCTTTGCCCAATTTCCGCAGAAATGTCCCAAACTCTCCTCCAAATTTCTTGATCCGGTCAGGACCAAGAACAATGAAAGCGAGCGTGAGAATTAAAAGGATTTCAGACCAGCCGAGATTGAAGAATTCCATTTTCGTTCTTCTCAGGAAGGCTTGGTTTCGTCTGATTTATTTTCTTCATCAGACTCTTTCTTGCCGTTCAGACCTTCTTTAAATGCCTTGATGGCAGATCCCAACTCGCCGCCGATCTTTGTGATGCGACCAACGCCAAAAACCAGCAGCAAAACCACCAGGATCAATATCACTTCAGGCCAATGTAAGCTACCAAACATATCACTCTACCTCCGGGCTTCCAGCTTCTGTGGCACGCCTTGCTTTGTATGCCAATAGTGATAGCCCAATACTCAATAAATATAACCCAAATAACGGCAACATGAAAATTAGCATGTTTACAGGATCACCGGTTGGGGTAATCACTGCTGACAAAACTGCAATAACAACGATTGCCGCTCGCCATCCCTTGGTCAAAAAAGCCGGTTTAACAACCCCTACCCTGGTCAGAACAAACACCAACAGGGGCAGCTCAAAACTCATCGCGATCCAGAAAATCAGGTTGATCACAAACCCAAAGTAAGAACTCAACCGCAAGGTCGTGTTCACTTCCAGCAAATTGGTAAAAAATTTCATTGAGGCTGGAAGCATCACAAAAAATGCAAATCCGCCACCCACCAGGAAAAGGATCGTTGCAAACGGAATAGCCACTAACAAACCCCGTTTTTCGCTCTTTTTAAGCCCCTTACCGATGAATGAAAACAGTTGGAAGAATATCCACGGCAAAGCAACGATAAGTCCAATTAACAGCGCGACGCGCATGTACACCGACACGGATTCCGTCACTTCAATGACCTGCAGATTCTCTACCCCGCCGATAGGTCGGGCAAAGAAATCGAGCACAGGTTTTACAAAGAAAGCACCCGCAATCACACCAGCCATCAAACCCAGCAATGCCCGTAAAAGGACTTTGCGTAAATCATCCAGATGTTGGCCAAGGGGCATCTTTTCGAATGAATTATCTTCCATATTGGGATTATACATAACCAGGACTGCTTTTGCCTGACTTCAGGCTATACCGAAAATTTTTTTGAGGTCTTTGGTGATTTTGTCATCATCTACTTTGCTGTCAAGATCATAAATGATCATATCAGGATAGCGTTGGCTGAAAAAATCGCGCAACGAAGGTCTGAAGCACATTACGGTCAATTCGCACTTTCTTTCATCCACAATTTCCAGTGCTTTGGTCCAGCCTTTGCCCTGCTCCACTTCCAAAGGACCAATTTCGTCGCAAAAAAAGGCCTGGCATTCCTCGAGGTCAGTTAATTTCTGATCTACCCACTCGAAGGCTTCCTGATGAATTTGCCATTTTCCGAGCGTAAGTTTGCTGTCCATTTTGCTAAGGGTCATCAAAATCCGTTCATCACCGCTCTCCAGCCATTTGACCTTGATGCCCGTTTTTTGAGTCCCTTCAAACACAGCCGGCGAAATAAATCCGCCACACTCAACGCCTTCAGCACTTAATTCTTGAACTAACTTTTGGCAGGTTTGGGTCTTTCCGCTGCCGCTCGACCCACATAAGCCAACGATTGCTGCATTAGGCTTCATCAGGCGGATTTTGCCAACTGTTGGCAAGTCTCCAACAGAAGTGTTGCGGCTATGATCAGGCCGCTTTCATCAATGTCCATGCATGGATGGTGCAAAGGAAAGCGCTTTTTTGGATCTTCTTTTCCCGCCCCCACGAAAAACATTGCGCCGTGCACTAATTGAAGGAATAGCGACATATCCTCCGATCCCATTAGCTTAAATTTATATTCAATTTCAAACTCAGGATCCATCCTCCTGGCGGCCAAAATTGCTGCCTGGCAGACTGCTGCATCATTGATCGTCGGGGGTATTTTTGTCCCAAACTCGACCTCAACCTGACAACCAAAAGCTTCTGCTACCCCCTCACAGATCCGATTTGTGGAACTTACGATCACTCCTTCTGCTTCATCTGTGAAAAATCGCGGCTTGCCGCTCATGAAGACATGATCAGGAATGACATTGTTATTCGAGCCGGCATGAATTTGGGTTATCGAGTACACCCCACTATCCAGAGGATCCAATTTCCGGCTGACAATGGATTGCAAAGCTGTGATCAAATGCGCGCTCGCCAAAATGGAATCCATTGCTTTCTGGGGCCGTCCCCCATGACCACCAACGCCGTGCAATGTGATGCTCACATCTTTACATCCAGCCATCACCGGACCCTGGCTTATTCCCAGCCAACCTGCCGGTTCTTCTGGCCATAAATGCACTGCCATCGCATAATCGGGTTGGATGAAATCAATCACACCATCCGCAATCATTGCAGCCGCGCCCTCGCCAATTTCTTCTGCTGGCTGAAAAAGCAAATAGTAACTCCCAGATAACTCATTTTTCAGCTCTGCAAGTATTTTTGCGACTGTCAAACCAATCGCCACATGCCCGTCATGCCCGCACGCGTGCATCATTCCAGCTTTGGTTGACGCAAAGTCAAGCCCGGTTTGCTCCTGCAAGGCAAGCGCGTCCATGTCGAAACGCAACAAAAACCGCGGTCCATTATTGGCAATGGGTAAATGAGCAACCAACCCGGTTTTTCCAAATCCACGGGAGACCTCAAACCCCAAGTTTTCCAGAACTTTTCCCGCATAATCAGCGGTCTGGACTTCCTCGAATGCAAGTTCTGGATGGCGGTGAATATGTCTGCGGTGTTGACTGGCAGATTCCTGAAGGGTTTGGGCAAATTGATAAATGTGAGAGTCGCTCATAAGATCAACCTCCTGAAAGATTCAACGTATCGCATATCTTCCCCCCACCGGTTTCGTCTCCTTGCTTCCATCTGTTCCAGGAACGCAATCGGCTCCCCAACCTGTGAGACATGCTCCAATAATGCATCCAATCTTAATTGCCAGTTATGACTTACATCCAATTCAAAGTTAGCCTCAACCGGCCTGCTGAGCCAAAGTTCCTCCACCTGGTGTGGGGGTAAGCCTTCATCCAAAAATTCCGGAAAGAAAGCAGAATTTCCTACTGCGGGGAAAATTGCGTCGATCACAATTTGACCTGCAGCCCGGTGGTCAGGGTGATTGATTCGTCCTGTCTGGTAAATCAACAAAGGATCGAAAGTGGCTACGATATCAGGGCGTGTCCTTCGAATCTCACGTGCAACCTTCCTGCGGGCTTCAATGTCAGGCACGAGGTATCCATCCTGGTAATCAAGAAAATCAACCTTTCTAACACCAAGCTTTGCCGCAGCATTACGCTGCTCTTCCTCTCTCACTTTTTCCAAATTGCTGGGGTCCGGAAATTGAGGACTGACGCCCCTTTGCCCCATCGTCAGCAGTAGATAACTGACCTCATGCCCCTGCTTCACCCATTCCGCGATAGTCCCCCCCATAAAAAACTCCGGGTCATCCGGATGGGCGAGAATAACCAATATGGTTTTTGATCTTTCCCATTCTGGAAACATTGTTGATGTTTTATTCCTGTTTAGGTGGATTGTTTGTGGATTGGTCGCGCTGTGGGCGTGACTTTCTCCTGCGTCCTGAGTTGCTTTTCCGCTGCTCTTGCGGCTGACCCGCTTGATTCTGCCGGGTTTGCTGGCTGTTGTTCCGATCCTGTCTTTGCCCTCGGCTGTTTTGGGGATTCTGCTCCCGGCTTGATCCCTGTCCATCCCGAGTATTTACATTTTGGGATTGACCACTCTGGCGAGATCTATCACTTCGCCTGTCGCGTCTTCCACTTGGTTTTGCTTCCCGGGGTTTTGGTGACTCCAGGCGCACCACCTCCACATCTTCATCTCGTTCAGAAAATGTGAAATCTTCAACGTCCTTTAGAGCGGTTTTTTCCTCCAGAACACCAGTTTCAAGTTCCGTCCGGGTAAACTCCACGCGTCCCTTTTCGGGTAAATCAACCAGAACAGAGTCTTTAAGCGGCATGATCTGCAGCACCTTACCCTCACCAAGAGGTGTGTTTATCACCTTCTTCTTCTTGGGTAAATTTTTGCGGGCTTCATCATACATTTCGTACTCATATGCCAGGCAACAGCGCAGGCGCCCACAAATGCCGGTAATCTCCATCGGCGTCAGAGAAATATCTTGCGCCTTTGCCATCTTTATCGAAATAGAACCGAATTCTGTCAGAAATCTGGAACAGCAGCGCTTTTCGATCCCGCAAGCTCCAATGCCAGATAAGGCCTTGGCTGCATCTCTGGGGCCAACCTGCCGCACTTCAATCCGACAACCCTGGAACATATGCGAAACATCCCGGATAAAGTTACGCGGATTGAAGTTCGTACTTGATTCATAATTGAGATAGATGGTCAATCTCGAATAATCGAGACTATATTCTGCCTCCACAACTTTTATACCTTCATGACCAGGATCAAGAAGATATTTTGCTACTGCACTGACGACTTCTTCCTCTTTTTCAGAAATTTCCGCTTTTCGCTGCAAATCTTCTTCGTTTGCAACGCGTTCTATAACCTGAACCTCGGAAGGACTCTCAGGTTGCGGCAGATTAACTGCCGTAACCCTTCCAATTTGTTTTCCTCTGACAGTATTAACTACTACTAGTTCATTTCTTTCAACTTCCAAATTTTCAGGAAGCATAAAGTTATAAGTTTTGCCTATCGGCTTAAATTGAACACCAATGTAACTTGTTTCAGACATATTGGCGATTATATCATCCCCGACCTTCCTGTTTATAAGCCTTAATGCTTGCCTGGGCTGCTACCTTGCGGGCGACCTCACGCATTGCTTCAGCACTTGGATTGGTTTCAGAAAGCAGTACAACCGGGCTCCCAATATCACCGGCTTGTCCAATCTCCGGATCCAGCGGAATGCTGCCCAGGAAGGGCGTACCAGTACGGAAAGCCAAATGTTCTCCTCCACCAGTGCCAAATACTGCCAGCTTCGTACCGTCTGGCATGAGAAGATACGACATATTTTCTACAATCCCCAAAACCGGGACTTCGAGTTTCTCAAACATGCCCACTGCGCGTGAGGCATCATCAATAGCCACCTGCTGGGGTGTTGTCACAATCACAGCTCCCGTTAGGGGCAAGGTTTGACTCAACGAAAGCTGCACATCGCCTGTTCCCGGCGGTAAATCCACAATGAAGTAATCGAGATCACCCCAATCAAAATCCGTGATGAACTGCTGTATGGCAGAGTGGAGCATCGGTCCTCGCCAGATCAGGGGCTGACCGTTCTGCACAAGAAAACCGATGGACATGACTTTCATTCCATGAATTTCAGCCAAGGGGATCTTGCCGGCTGTTCCGTTTTCAGGCAGATGATCGATACCCAGCATGCGAGGAATGTTTGGACCGTAGATATCTGCATCGAGCAGACCGACTTTGGCACCATCGCGCGCTAAAGCCAGCGCCAAATTTACGGAAACAGTGCTCTTACCCACGCCTCCCTTACCGGAGCCGACTGCAATAACATGTTTGAATTGATTTTTATCAATCGCCACAGCCTTTGGCGTCCGGACACGAGCCGACATGTTGATTTCCACCTCTTTGACTTCGGTCATATCCAACACTGCCTGGCGGGCATCGTTTTCAATCTCTGATTTCAGTGGGCAACTGGGAGTTGTCAGTTCTATCGTAAAACTAACCCGCCCGCCATCAATCTGAATATCCTTGATCATTCCAAGACTCACAAGATCCTGATGTAAATCTGGATCCATCACATAACTTAAGGCATTTAAAACCGCTTCTTTTGTTACCAAAATAGTCTCCTGTTTGTATATATTCTTGCTAGTGCAGTAACCAAACGTTCTGTGACTAAAATATGGACAGTTTAAAACTATCGGTTGCAAACCGCATTAACGAAACGATTATACTAAATTCTCGACCCTCTATTTAGATTCGTAGCAGGCTTTCAGTTTTTCATAATCTTCAGGGGTGTCAATATCCATTGCCATGCAGTCATCCAGCCAGGGAAAAAGTTCCACCTGGAATTCTGAGAAAATGACGCGTCCTCCCTGGTCACCAGCGACTTTTCCAAGTCTTTCGAGCGTATACTTTGGAAAATAAACCGGGTTTGCACGCCGATCATTCACGTAAGGAATTGTGATTTTCCCGTTTTCAAGTCCCCTCTGAACGATGCCTTCGCAGAAGTTCGGATTGACCTGGGGCTGATCACCCAGCAGGATTAAAACACCGTCAATTTCCTGCGGCAGTTGTGATAATCCAATCCTTATTGAGGAACTTTGCCCTTCAGACCACTCGGCATTGGTCACTACAACACAACCCTCTGGCAATCCAGGTCTAATAAGGTCCGCATTTGCCCCCAATACAACCACAACTGGCGATAGTCTTACTTCAATCGCTGTTTTGACAACACTGTTCAATACAGTCGTTTCTCGCCAGGGAAGTAATTGTTTTGGCGACCCAAAGCGGCTCGAATCACCAGCCGCCAGGATTATTCCCGCAACCCGTTTACTCATAGTCCCAGAATCCGTTCGTCTCTGGCGTGAGCTTGCCCAGTCCCCTGAGAACTCTTTCGGTAGTCAAAGGAAAACTGTGGAACCAGATTCCTGTAGCATGGTGAACCGCGTCTATCACCGCTGGGGCGAAAGGTAAAAACGGCATCTCGCCCATCCCCCTGGCGCCATAAGGACCAATCGGATCAGGATACTCCAGGATAACCGAGCGCGTCCGATCAGGAATATCAAGAACGGTAGGGATAAGGTAGGTTGAAAGCTCTTTTGTCAGCGCCCTGGCATCCCTTTTTTTCCAGTTCTCAAGGACTACATAACCGGCAGCCTGAACCACACAACCCTCTATCTGCCCTTCAACCTGCATCGGGTTAATTGCTTTTCCAACATCATCCACACTGATCACATCCCGCAGACGAACTTCGCCTGTCTGAATGTTGACATCGGCAAAAACCGCCTGCGCAACGTAGCCATAAGTAAAGTTGGGATTGCAGTGACCGTCGGTTTTATCCATCGAAGTGGTAGCTGGGGGACGATAGACATAAGAACCGATAGCAGGCCGCTCGCCTGCCTGCCAATTTTCCAAAGCCAATTTTGCCGCGCCAATGATGGAATTACCCGCCATGTGCGTCATGCGTGAAGCTGAAACACTGCCAGAGTTAAGCGTATTTGAGGTATCCGAGTAATGGAATTCAAGTTTCTCCAATGGCAAATCCAGCGCTTCGGCAGCAAAATGTGCAAAAGCGCTGTGCGATCCCTGGCCAACTTCCGCGCCAGCATGGAACAACTTCGCTTTTTCGATTTCCACGTCTCCCTCAAGGATAATTGTAGCGCCGCAATTTTCAGGCGCGCCGTAAGAGAAACCAATGTTTTTGTAACCGCAAGCTATGCCAAGCCCCCGTTTGATATTTGCATCTTCTGATGGAGCGAGCTCAGGCTTTTTCCATCCATCCGGACCATGCGTCCAGCCTGCCTCTTCAGCGCATTTTTGTGTCACCTCCCGAATTGTGACTCCAGCGGGAAGCTGCGAACCCATGGATATTTTGGACCCTTCCTTGAAGAGATTTCGCATACGAAATTCAACCGGATCCATACCCAGTGCTTCTGCCAGTTTATCCACTTGCATCTCTGCCATGAAGGCTGCTTGCGGTCCGCCAAAACCACGGAAAGCCCCGCCAGGTATGTCATTCGTGTAAACGGCATATGCATCTGTGCTGACATTGGGCACCTCATAAGGTCCGGTGGCAAGCAGAGTCGCGTTGCCGAGCACCTTTGGCGAAGTGTAAACGTAAGCACCGCCATTCGCCCAGATCTGGCATTCAGCAGCCAGGATTTTTCCTTCTGCGTCTGCTCCCCACTTTGCCTTCATCGTATAGGCATGCCGCTTACAATGCCCAATGATCGACTCTTCGCGCGACCAGACAATCCTCACAGGTCGGTCAATCCCGCGTTCGCTTAGTTTCAGTGCCGCCAGTCCAAGAATGATCTGAACTGACGTGTCTTCTCTTCCGCCAAACGCCCCACCAATGGCAGGATAAATAATGCGGATAGCGTCAAGAGGCAATCCAAGTGCATGCGCAGCTTGTTCCTGATCTTCGTGAGCCCACTGACCAGCAGTAATGATCGTAACTCTACCTTTTTCGTCCATGAAACTGACGCCTGACTCCGGTTGCAAATAGGCATGTTCCTGAACTGGAGTTTGATATTCTCCCTCCACTATTACAGCGCAATTCTTGAAAGCTTCATCCGTCGACCCACTGCGAACCACATTGTGATGGAAAATGTTGCTATCTAAACGAGAGTGGAGGATTGGCGCGTCTTTCTTTAAGGCCTCACCGAGTGTTTTCACAACCGGCAAGTCTTCGTAGCTTACGACAATCCGCTTGAGCGCCTCCGTTGCAATTTCCTCACTTTCAGCGATCACTAGAGCAACCTGGTCTCCTTCAAAGCGCACGACATCAGCGCCCTCGATGCCGGATCCAGGTCCACACAAGACGGGTTGATCATTCACGCCGAGCCCATACTCATTTACAGGCACATCTTTCGCTGTCAGCACCATCACAACACCATCAAGCGATTCAGCCTGTGTTGTATCCACATCAAGGACCCGGGCATGCGCCCGATGGGCAAACAGCACTTTCATCACAAGCTGGTCAGAGAACTGAAAATCACCCGGGTACTTTGCCTTACCGGTCACTTTCGCAAATACATCAAGACGAGTAATAGAATTTCCGACTGTGTTCATTTTAGCTCCTCATCTTGTCCTTAGCTGAATCAATTGCCTCAACAATCTTATAATAGCCCGTACAACGGCATAAATTACCCGAAATACCATCTTTGATCGTCTCTTGGTTTGGAGTTGGGTTTTCCTGGAGCAGTTTTACTGAAGCCATCACAAATCCTGGCGTGCAGTACCCACACTGTACGGCTCCATGATCCACAAAGGCTTGCTGAATTGGATGAAGCTCTTCACCCTCAGCAATCCCTTCGATGGTTGTAATTTTTGCCAGGTGTGCTCGCGGCGCAGGTATAAGGCAACTTACAACTGCTTTGCCATCCAGGAATAAAGTACACGCGCCGCACTCCCCTTCTTCACATCCCACCTTTGTTCCCGTAAAACCTACGCGCTCTCGCACCATATTTAGCAAGGTCATATCTTTCGCGCCGTCAATTATGTAGGATTGCCCGTTGATGGTTGTTTCAATTGTTTCTCCATCCCACTCACCTGCAGCAATGTGGCGGTATCCTTCTTTTGTATCCAGAGCAATTGGCTTTGCGGGCACTTTTGCTGACTGAACACCACTTCGAAGTTCCTTCAATCCGCCTTCTACCAGGACCTGCATCATGTATAGGCGATATTCGTCCGATGCCCGAACGTCGCTAATTGGTTTTGTTGCTTCTGCCGCAAGCCGACCTGCCTCTTGTATGACCGCGTCTTCAAGCTCTTTTCCTTTCAGAAAAGCTTCGGCATCCTCTGCGTGGACAATTGTTGGAGCTACCGATCCCATGGTAATCACGGCTTTTTGGATAGTCTCATCTTGCATATCCAGCAAAACACAGCAGTTCAACACTGCAATCGCCTGTGTGCGGCGAAGCGCCTGCTTCATAAAACTGCCCTTCTGATTGGGTTTCAATGCAGGGAAGTTGACTTCTTTAACAAATTCATCGGAAGCCAACCCCGTTTTTCGCACTCCAAGATAGAAATCCTTCAGTGCAACCGTGCGTTCCCCGCGGCTCGAAACCAACACTAGCGCAGCATCCATCGCCATCAGGGGGGTAATCGTATCATTTGCCGGTGAGGCGGTCACGAGATTACCAACCACGGTTGCGCGATTGCGCAATTGCGGAGAAGCCACTCGATGACAAGCCTGAACCAGAGGATTGGCGAATTCTCTTAGCATTGGAGACTGCAGCACATCATTATGAGTCACCATTGCTTCGATGTGGATCACACCCTGCTCATCTTTCCATATCTTGTCCAAACCAGGCAATCGCGAGATATCGATGACGGTATCCAATTGAGGCCATTTGCCATTCTTGATCTCAACCATCAGGTCGGTACCGCCTGCAATGATCTTGGTCTGTTGATCCGCCCCTTCCAAGGCTTGCTTTAGGGCTTCGATGCTTTCAGGCATTAGGTAGTTTTTCCACATATTCGCTCCAAATATTTTTATTTTTTCAATCTTTCAATAACCTCGGCCAGGATGCTGATGGCGATCTCGTTTGGGGTCTCTGCTTTGATACTCAATCCAATTGGTGACTTGACCTGTGCGATTTTTTCGGGGCTGACACCGCGCTCGATTAAACCCTGCCTTGTGGCAGCCCAACGATTTTTTGAGCCAATTAATCCGATATAAGCAGGTGAGCCCTGGAGAATAACTTCCAGACCTTCAACATCCACTTCACTACCGCGCGTCACTCCAACAACATAAACCCGCTCATCAATGGTCAGATGATCAGGTATCTCAGTAATTGGTAATGGCAATAACTCAACCTTGCCCGGGAACAAATCGGTGTTGCAAAGTTCTTTGCGATCGTCGGAAACGATCACACGAAAATCGAGCATCTGTCCGAACCGTGCGACGGCCTGCCCCACGTGACCTGCGCCGAGGATCAATAAAACCGGCAAGGTAACCTGCGGTTCAATATAAACTTTTACCTCTCCACCACACACACCTGCCGATTCCGGGTTTTCAGCCGAGAGTGAATATTCCAAAAGTTTTGATCTCCCATTTTTTAAAGATTCAACAGCCGCGTCCACGGTCCTTGATTCCAATTCTCCCCCGCCCACGGTACCTTCGGTTTGTCCATCTGCATAAACCAGCATCTTACTGCCGGCATGGCGCGGTACTGCCCCTTTTGTCTCTATCACTATGCACAATGCTACAGCCTTGCCGTCCCTTTTTGCTGCATGCAATCTATCGAGAAAATCCAATTCTAAACCTCCAACAAAGAGAGAATGATAGGAAGCAATTGCTTCTTGCGTGAAACCACGCCTTCAGCCAGCAGACTTCCATCCCCTAGCGGTGTATATGGCAATTCGTCCAGCGTCAGGGGGGCATCCACAAATATCACCCGGCTGGAGCCTTTTACGACATCGGTGATCATCAAACCCGCAAAATCCAGTCCATTTTGTGTTTTTAGTTCCTCCAGGGCAACTTTGAGCTTGCTCATGTAATCCCCAATCTCGTAAACATCGGTCGTCTCAGCTTGAGCAATCGCGAACTTGATTCCAGCAGCTTCATACATCTTCATATCTGTTTTTACAACTGCTTCCGGTTCCTGCGTCAGGAGACCAGAGCCAGCCTTAATGATTTTTTCTCCATAACTTTCAATGGTTTCATCCTCCAAGGGCGAGCCGGGCACAAAAGCCCATCTTGCCAGCACCTCGGCAGCAGTTTTATCCCGCGGGGTTGTGGTTGGTGAACTGAAAATTAACGTGTCCGAAAGCAGCCCAGCCAACAGCAAGCCTGCAATTCTTGGAGGTGCGCTCAAGCCCACCTCCGTGATCTGCTCCGTTACCAGAGTAGAGGTACTACCAACGATGTCAACGGTGAATTTGATTGGATTATGGGTAGATTGGTTTCCAAGCCGGTGATGATCAAGGATTTCGAGCAACTCGCTTTCTTCAAGGTTTGCGATGGACTGTTGAGGTTCATTGTGGTCCACCAACACAACCTTAATCCTGGGCGGACTTAGCAAATCCTGTTGCCGAACTACACCAAGGTAGCGTTTGTTCTCGTCCACGACCCAGTACTCGTTAGCCTCCTGCCTGAGCAAACGATTGATCACATCTTTAATGCGCGTTTGGGGCAGGAACCTGGGTATATCCGTGTTTGCTGCTTCCCGACATGGAATGTCCATTAGCTCAGCAATCGTCATTTCCCGCAATTTTGCATGGGGACCGATAATTTTTCGCAAAAAATCAAACATGCTCTTTCCGGTTACCATGCCGTAAGGTGTCCCGTCCAAATTGACAACCGGGGCAATCCCACCTGTGCGCGAAAGGATCGTCCAGGCTTCATTCAACGAACGATCAGGCGAGACTGCGTCCAGCCGGCGCATCACCGATTCAAAGCGTGGTGACGCATCCGTAACCAGGAGAGGCGGATCAATTTCGAGCCACTTCAGAACATAAGCAGTCTGCGGATTGATGGAGCCCGCCCTGCTTGCGACCGCGTTTGATCCATCACGTTCACCTAAAAGCCAGGCGTATCCTATCGCAGCGGCAATCGAGTCAGTATCAGGGTTGATGTGTCCTGTTACATAGATCGTATCGGATTTTCGTCCAAAAACGCTGTTTTTATCCATCGGTTTTGCTTTCTGAGTTATATTTTAAGGCTCGCCAGATCCGTTCTGGAGTTAGTGGATTTTCAAACACGTCGGCTCCACAGGCATCCAGAACTGCATTTCCGATGGCTGGCGCTGCGCCATCCAAGGGAATTTCAGCAACAGCCTTTGCGCCATAAGGCCCGGTTTCTTCATAGGTCTGGACAAAAATTGAGCGGATTGCAGGCATCTCGTCAGCCCTGAAGATGTGATAATCGACCAGGTCGCGCTCGCGCGGCTGTCCCTCTGCATCGTAGCGCATCTCCTCACTGACACCATAGCCCAGAGCCTGAGCAACACCGCCTTCGATCTGACCAGACGCGGCGATTGGGTTGATGATGACTCCCGAATCCACAGCCATGATGAGATCTTCCACCGTGACCTGTCCGGTCTCGATATCCACCAAAACGGTCGCAAACTGCGCGGCAAAGGGCGGCGGTGAGTTTGGCGACACATAGGAAGCCGTCGCCATGATCTGTTCCTGGTTGCGCCAGTGCAATGAATCCAGCGCGATTTCAGCCATGCTGATTTTGGAACCCGATGGCGAAACTGCATGCCGGTCTTTCAAAATCAAATCTGCCGGCTCTACCACCTCCCCTTTATCTTCAAAAAGCTGAGCCGCGCGTTGTATGATTCTTTGCGCTACATCTTTGGCAGCTTTCAAAACCGCCGTTCCGGAGATATAAGTTGTCGAAGAAGCATAGGCACCGACATCAAATGGGGTTGTGTCGGTATCGGAGGAGGTCACAATGATGTCTTCCAGTCCCACGCCCAGTGTTTCCGCGGCAATCTGACCCAGGACTGTATCACTTCCGGTTCCGAGGTCTGTTGCCCCTACCAAGAGGTTGAAACTGCCATCATCATTGATCTTGATGCTGGCGCCGCCCATATCCAGGTTGGGAATTGCAGTCCCTTGCATCACCGTTGCGACTCCGATACCGCGCCTCAGATGGGGCTTACCCGGAACGGTATGCCAGGCTTCATTCCCGAATTTGTCATCCCAGCCAATTGCCTTGCGTCCTTCTGCGGTTGCTTGTTCAAGACCCACAGTCATGATGATTTCTGGCACTGGTTCGCGCCCCTCATTCCAGGCAGTGCTGAATGGCTGAACCTCTCCTGGTCGCAGAGCGTTCTTCATGCGAAATGCGATCGGATCCAAGCCAAGCGCCCGTGCAATATTTTCCAGATGACGGTCGAGCGGCCAATAGCCCTGCGGTACGCCGTAGCCGCGGTATGCGCCTGCTGGGGTCGTGTTTGTGTAAACGATATCCGCGTAGAAGCGAATGTTTGGATGCTTTCGGTATTCCCCATCTCCAACATATAAGCCCATGGTCTTCTGACCTGTGTTTCCGGTAACAGTCAAAGCATGGCAGCCATAAGCGCCGGTGTCCGAAAGAGCGGTCATCTCGTTGGCGGTCATGGTACCATCCAGCTTGACGCCGGTTTTCATGCGAATGCGCATCGGATGGCGTGCGCGGGAAGCAATAAATTCCTCTTCCCTGCTCATTTCATACAGAACAGGTCTCCCTGTCACGATCGTCAAATGGGCAGCAACGTCTTCAATCAGCACTTCTTGCTTGTTGCCGAAGCCTCCGCCAATGCGCGGCTTGATGACGCGGATACGTTTCACCGGCAGCCCAAGCACAGGCGCCATCTGACGCCGGACATGGAAAGGCACCTGGGTGCTCGTGCGGATCACGAGTCGGTCATCTTCATCCCAATAGGTCAGTGTAACATGCGGTTCGATGTGTGCTTGTTGCACTTTGGGAACCACATATTCTTGCTCAAAAATTCGATCAGCTTCGGCAAAACCCTTCTCAACATCTCCGATGTCGATGCGAATTTTAGCTGCAAGGTTGACGGCTGGATCAGAGTCTCCAAAATTGACATAATCGTCTTCGTCATGAATGCGGACTGCGCCTTCTTTCATGGCGTCCCTTGGGTCCACAATCACTGGCAAAGGCTCATAAGTCACATCAATTAATTCCAGCGCCTTTTCAGCAATTTCCGCCGTCTCAGCCGCTACAAAGGCAACCCTGTCTCCAACAAACCGCACTTTATTATCCAGCGAGAACATATCCAGCGGACCAGGAATTGGGTCAGACTGCCCGGCTGTGGAGTAAGCCACACGCGGCAGATCCTCCCAGGTCAATACAGCCGCCACACCCGGCAAAGCCTTAGCCTTGCTGGCATCAATGCTGATGATCCTCGCATGGGCATAGGGCGATCTGAGAACTTTCGCGATGAGCGTGCCCGCAAGCTGCAAATCTGCTGTGAATGCCGGCTTTCCCTGCGCGAGCTTTGCCGCGTCAACCTTAATCTCAGATTTACCGATCGTTTCAGTCTCAGGGATTGCATCGACTGCAAAGATTTCCGGTTCGTAAACCTGTTCTTCCGTCTCATCGTCAGACGAGTGCTGTTCATTCTTCCTGATATCCGCAGCTGCCTGCAGCACGGCCTGGACTGGTTTAACATACGCAGTACAACGGCATAGCACTCCCGACAAGGCATCCCTCACCTCTGCTTCAGTGGGGTCCGGATTCTGGCGCAGCAAAGCCTTGGCAGCCAAAATCATGGCAGGCGTACAGTAACCGCATTGAATCGAACCGCTTTCAATGAAAGCTTTCTGGATCGGGTCGTACCCCTCAGTCTTTTTCCAACCTTGCTCCGGATGCTGACCAAATTGTTCAAGCGTCTCAAGGCTGTGCCCTTGTGCCTGCACTGCCAGGAACATACAGGAATTTATGGGTTCTCCATCCATCAATACCGTGCACGCCCCGCATTCCCCACGCACACATCCACCAGATTTCACGCTCAAAAAGCCCAAACTTCTCAATACTTCCAGCAGGCTTTCACTTGGTCGGCATTCAGTTTCATAAGTCCTGTCATTGATCAGGAGGTAGAGTTTCATGATTCCTCCTTTGTGTTAGAGTCTTGAGTAAGCTTCTGCAGGCACCGTGAAAGCAAAACTGAGGCAACTTCCTGCCGGTATTCTGCCCCTGCCCATTGATCATTGATATCTTTATAAAATTCCCGGATTTTGTTTTCGCCGTCACCTTCGGCATGATATAGGTCAAACTCAGCCCACATCGCTTCCGAACCTCCACAAGCCACGTGAATTCGGTCATCAGATCGTTTTGAGGCTGCCACAGCCACCACAGGCTGATCCTTCGGGCTTCGTCCCACTGAGGCAAATGCCAGAGAGATGGGTTTGGGGATCCATATCTCCTCGATGAAGTCTTCGGCAAGCTTGACTTTGAGAGCCTCTGAGTGAGGCTGACCGTCTTCTTCCCCCGAAAGCCGGTACTCCGCTTCCATTGCGTTAAGGCAAATTTGCACTACAGACCGACCATTACTGGATTTAACATAATTGGTCAGGCTCAGACTGTTGCGCAGGTTGATACCCGCTTCAATCGAAATTGCCTCCTTGAGGTCTGCAGATTCCAATGCATCACCAAGTTGCTGCAAATTGATCAATCCCCCGATATAAATCGCGTCCTCAGCAAACCCGACCTGGTCCAGATCAAGCTCCTGCAAGTCAATCAGAATTGATGCAGAATCTTTGGGTTTTGGGTGATAGTCACCGCCAGCCAGATACATGATCTGACCTTCAAATTCCTTTTGCAGACCTTCGAGCTCATCCCAGGTAACCGGACGGGCATAAGTAAGTTCATGTTTAGTCATCGTCATACACCTTCCAACCCATCAAAGCCGGGTCTGTGCCTTGAGTAAAATCCTCGCCAATTTCCACGAAAAGAGCCTCAGCTTCTGCCAGAAGTTCCCCATCCTGGTTGCGTATTTCGCCATATGCCTGGGAAACTTTTCCGCGTTTCTTTAGTAATCTGCCGGTAATTTTTAATCGTTGGTTTGTAGGCACCGGTTGCCGGTACTTGACCGTCAATTGGCTGGTTACCGCAAAGCGGTTTGGATCATCCGCCGTTGCAGCCCGGCCTGCAGCTTCGTCCATCATTGCCACGATATTGCCCCCATGAACCATCCCAGGATAGCCGGCATACTCCTCCGGAACAACAACTTCCGAGGTAACTTCACCATTGTCCTGCAGGAAAAACGTCATACGCAACGATACCGGGTTTTCCCGACCGCAAACATAGCAACTTCGACTGCTTGGCAGTTGCTGCATCATGCCTCTGCAGCGAAAGTATCGATCAGCAGCTTGGTGTTGCCGCCTACGCCGTACAGAATCGGAGTGGTGCAGCCGTGATCGATGTATTCCTGAACCTTCTGTTTTGCTTCAGATGGTGTGCCGCTGGCTGTGATGCGATGGATCAGATCCTCTGGCACCAAATGCTTCGCAGCCTGGATTTGTTCGTGGGTGGCAGGCCAGCCAAGAATTGCCTGGATTTTTTCCACGACATCCATCGAAACTCCGGAAGCTTTTGCAATATGGGGCTGCTGTGCCAGATACTGAGTGAGCAATTCACGCGTGCTGTCAATTGCAACATCATGGTCCTCGTCCACCGAACAAACAATTAATTGAGGCCGGTCAAAATCTTCCAGCTTGCGTCCTGAAATCTTCAAACCCTTTTCGAGCTGTTCGATCGCCACATCGTTGTACTCTACAGGCACACAGTAATTCATAACAATCCCATCCGCGATCCGACCGGTCATTTCGATCATTTTTCCACCGGTTGCTCCGATGTAGATTGGAACATTGCGGGGCTCACGCCGTCCGTGCACCACATCCAACTCAATCTCATGTACATGGTGGAATTCGCCTTCAAAACTGACGCGTTCCATGTTGAGCAGGCGGCGTAAGATGATCACGGTTTCTTCCATCGCCTTAAGAGGTTTTGTGCGATCAATACCAACATTCTTTGCCAATGGATCCCACCAGGCACCGATACCACAAATAATGCGATTTGGAGCCAGGTCATCCAGAGTTAGGAAGGTTGATGCCAACAACCCTATGTTGCGCGTCCAGTTGTTGATGACAGCCGAGCCGATCTTGATGCGCTCTGAGACAGCTGCGTAAGCAGCCATTGGCACGATTGCGTCGCGCACCAAGCGGCTTTCAGCTTGCCAAATGGCATCGATCCCCTTTTCTTCAGCATACCGGACGATATCCAGTCCATCGCGCAAGTCATGCGCGTCCTGCAAATAGAGAGCGTATTTTTGTGTCATAGTGAGATTTCCTTTCTTAATTGGCTCATTATTGTGAGTTCGGATTGTGTGTTAATAATACGAGATAACTCCAGTGAAGTATCAAGATCCCACTGGATATTATCATTCAGGTAGACGACAAGTTCTGCGTTTTTATCCATAGCCTGTTTTATATGTTTGCGGAAAGAACCAGAACCAAATCTGGGCTGGATCAAATCCGGATCACTTATCACTAATGCATTCGTGCCTGATTGGTAGTGATCAGGAACAATAACCAGTTTGCGAGTGCCCTCTGCCAGGCAGATCAAACTGTTTAGATCTTTTGAGGTCATTAATGGCAAATCGCTTGGCAGGACCATGACGCGTTCCACCCCTGCCTGGCAGGCGTGTGCTTGAGCTTTTGAGATCGCCAGGTTGAGACTGCTATGCTCATCTTCCATCAGAGCCACACCTCCATGCGTCTCGCACCAGTTCAGGGCATGATCTTCCCTGGAAACGACTAAGATCCTGTCGATCTCTGGTATTTCTTGTAGTTTTGTAAAGGTGCTTTCAAACAATTTTTGGTTGAGTTCTGCCAATTCAGCATCAGAAAACAAATGTCGCAGCCTCGATTTTCCAACGTGATACTTCTTCACAGGTAAGATTCCCCAAGTAATCATCCGCCTTGAAGAATCCTCGCTCCGAGGTTTATTACGGCTTCTGCCAGCGCAATCTTGTCCTCATCATTCTTCATAATTGTTTGAAACGATCGATTAATTATAGCCGAGGACTGCCAGTTTTCAGCATCTGGCAGGTCGAGATTGTCGAAAATGAATCCATCCAGAAGGTCCTCATAATGCTGCCTTACAGCTTGAGACGAAGGATGGATCCCCAGGTCACCGAACATTTTGGCTGCCGGACCTTTTAGCGCACTGCCCTGGATAATTGGCGATACTGCCACTACCGGCTTGCCCTGCAAGCTGTTTCGCACACCTCGCAAAGCCAGGATTGGATCGATGCTCACCCAGGGATTTGAAGGCGCCAAAACGATCAAATCAGCTTCTTGCAGTGCCTCGATCACCAAATCACTTGCAGTAAGTTCTCTATTCCCTAACAATGCAATTTTAGCGATTTCTGGCTGGCATTTCAATCTTACAAAATAATCCTGGAAAGCCAGCCACTCCCCCTCTTTGGTTTTGATCAGTGTTGGGGCTGGCTCATCGCACATGGGCAACACCCGCGACTGAATGCCAAAAACTCCACAAAAATGAGCCGTTACCTCGGTGAGGGTTTTACCCTCGCTCAACAAACGCTGACGCTCCAGGTGCCATGCAAGATCTCTGTCTCCCAGGGCGAACCAATCCGGAGCACCAATCCTGCGTATTTCCTCCAGCACCTGCCAGCTTTCATCTTTGCGCCCCCATCCATGCACTGAATCCGCCAGCCCTGCCAGCGCATAACAAACCGAATCAAGATCAGGGGATATATGCAGCCCAAAATGGTAAAAGTCATCGCCTGTGTTAACCACCGCGCTCAAATGTCCAGGTTGCAGCACCTTATCCAGGCCTACCAGCAGCTTTGCCCCACCCACACCGCCTGCCAATGCCGTTACTTTGAGATCCTTGTAGGCTTCCATAAACTCAGGGATCATCGGAAGAGGTCGTTCTCCTTCTTTCGGATCAATTCCTGGGCGTTGCCCTCCCTGAGCGGATAGGGGAAGCCCCTCGCCAGCACAACCGGAGTGCCTTCACCTGCCTGTCCCATCATCAGCGAACCTCCTGCTGCCAATTCATCCGCTGTGGCAATCGTTGTAACCCGAAGTTTGTAGTGGTACATATCTTCCTCACCGCGCATATCGAGCAGTGCCGGTAAGCCAGATGCGCCGATAGTCGTGCCAAGCACGCCATTACGCCAGGCCCGTCCATGTGAATCGATGATGATCACACCCAATCTTGCTCCACTCAAGACTTCCAATTCCGCGCGGATCATTGCAGCCGAGAGATCAGAATCTTCCGGCAGGAGCAAAACCCAATCCTCGTCGTTCCCCCAACTGCCCTTGACATTCGAGTGATCGATCCCGGCATTGGCACAGATAAAACCGGATTTGTGCTCCACGATGATCGTTCCAGGTCGGGTACGCACGACTTCGTTGCTTTCCTGCAGGATCAACTCAACCAATTCAGGTCGTTTACCGAGGTACTCTGCCAGTTCAATTGCTTTGGCAGATGGCTGCACGGTCGTAAGATTCACCAGCCTGCCTTCTGCTTTTGAAACAATTTTTTGCGCAAGGATCAGGATATCCCCATCCTGCGGGAAGAGCCCATTTTCTCCAATAGCTGCAGTAATAATTTCCGGCAGGTTATCTCCAGCCCGAATTTGAGGAATCCCCTGCAGGGCGAAATATGTCAGTTGTTTAGGTCTCGTCATGGATGCCTGTGATGCGTATGCCGGAAGAAGGAACCTTGTGCTTGATGTTTAAGCCAATCAGGATGGAGGTCAAGCCTTCCACTACGACCGCATTCTGAATGACGCCTGCATCCCAGGCTTTGAGCCCAATATCTTCTGACAATCCAATCACAACTTCACGCGCGGCTTTGTCGCCGCCAGCCACCAAAACATCACATTCAATTTCTTCATCAGAAAGTAAGTGCTCAAAGGAAATTGTCTGGAAGGCTGCCACCACCTTTACGTCCTCACCCAGGATCGCTTGAGCTTGCTGGGCTGCACTGCCTTCCTCGGGCATTTGCACACGCGTGACCTTTGGAGGCATAAGCGGCACTACAACATCGATCAGTATCTTACCCTGCAGCTCTTCTTTCAAGCCCTCCAGGGTTAAGCGATGCGCTGAAAAAGGAACGGTCAGGACGGCAATATCACACGCTATTACAGCTTTGTCGTTGGTGGTTCCGCTGACATCGCCTTCACCATGCAACCTTTCTTTCAACTCTTCTGCCGCTGCCAGCGCTTTTTCTTCGCTCCGCGATCCAATAATGATCTTATGTCCGGCTCTTGCCCAGCGATAGCCCAATCCGCTGCCCTCGCGCCCGGTCCCCCCGATAATTCCTATTGTATAAGCCACGATTCTCTCCTTTAGTACGAATTTACTCTATCCCAGCATCGGATTGCTGCTTCGCGTGCTATTGCGGCAATTTCAGCCTCATCCAGCAAGAGCAGCTTGCGATCCTTCATCAGGAGCTTGCCGCCGGCAATCGTGCTGGTCACCATTCCATCACGGAAGCCAAACAGGATATGCCAGGGCAAGTTGCCAGTATGCATAGGGGTGATTGGGTGATAATCCACCAAAATCAAGTCCGCCACGGCACCTTTTTCTATCATACCTATGCGCAAGTCGCCCCAAGTTTGGCTTGCAAGCCTTGAATTATTTTCAACGGCGATCTTGACCACGTCGTAGCCATTCATTGCTCTAGGATCAGCCTGCTGGTCTTTCTGAATCAAGTATGCAAAAAACCATTCCTGCCACATGGCATTCGAAAAGCCGTCATTACCCAGGCAAACCTTCACGCCCTGCTTAAGCATCTCCTCAACCGGGGCTACTCCCACCGCGTTATTCATGTTAGACCGCGGTTGGTGGGAGAGCCAGGTGCCGCTCTGCGCCAGGAGGTCGATCTCGTGAGGAGTGACGTGCACACCGTGCGCCAGAATTGTATCCTTGCCCAGTACGCCAGCATCTGCAAAACGCTCGACCACCCGCTTGCCGTACTTGGTCAGAGAATCTTCCTGGTCAACAATCCCTTCAGCCGCGTGGCTGTGAAATCCAACCCGACCATTATTTTCAGCAATACATTTTTCAAGCGTCTCATCGCTGACCGTCAGGCTGGCGTGTAAACCAAAATGGGCTTTCAGCATTGGGCTGTAATTCCCGGACTCCACCCCACTGATAAAACGTCCGTTCTCCCGTATCCCAGCCAGGGCTTTTTCTTCACCATCACGATCGGTAACCTCGTAGCAAAGCGAGGCTCTTAAACCAGATTCCGTCACCGCATCTGCTTCAATGTCAAGGGAGCCATCAATGCAATTTGGCGAGGCGTGGTGATCGAAAAGAGTCGTACAGCCATACCTGGTGGCGTCTGCCAAAAGCGCCAGTGCTGAATACTTTACGCCTTCTTCATCAAGCCCCTTATCGAGCTTCCACCACAAATTTGCCAGTATCTCCTGGAAGTTGCGTGACGGTTTTCCCGGCACCGCCATTCCGCGTGAGAATGCACCGTAAAAATGCGTATGGGCACAGATCAAGCCGGGCATCACAATTTGACCATTCGCGTCCAGGATTTCTTCCTCTGGATAAGAATTTTTCAGTTCAGCTTCGTTTCCAATTTCCTGGATCAAACCTTCCTGGAGCAGAAGAGCTTGGTCCTCCAAAATCTTATTTTGGTCGCCCCAGGTAACAATCTTTCCGTTCGTGATGATCATTGACTCTCCTTTTTCCTATTGAGATTAAAACCGCCTCGTTCAGCAGAAGTTATTCCTCAGCAGTGATCTCATAAAGTTCCACCAGAACCCCGCTGGCAGATTTCGGATGGATGAAAGCCATTTTCCGTCCGGGAAGCACTTGCGCTGTGTCATTTATCAATCGCACGCCCGCATCCTTGAGTTCCTTGATTTTTGCTTCGATATCATCCACTTCGATACACAAATGGTGCATGCCTTCCCCCCTCTTTTCCAGGTAGGCAGCCATGCCAGAATCCTCCGTAGTGGGCTGCACCAGCTCAATTTCACTATCGCCAATCGGGATGAAGGCTACCTTTGAAGCCTGTGAAGGTACGTCCTCCACGTGGTGCAGCTCAAGCCCCAGGGCAAATTCCCAGAACTTGAGCGACTCTTCAATGTCACGTACAACAATCGCTACATGGTTGATTTTCTTGATTTGGCTCATCAATTCTCCTTAGATGAAGGTTGGCGCGCGATATTCACCCCAGACTTTTCGCAATCTGCCGCAAATCTCGCCTAATGTCAGTTTGTTCTCCACACATTCAATGATAATGGGCATCAGGTTCTCATCACCCTGGGCTGCATTCTCCAGCCTTTCCAGCAGCGCATCCACTAAAACCTGATCCCTGCCTGCCCGCAAGGCAGCCAGGCGTTCACGCTGTTCGGACTCGATTTTTGGATCAATCTTCAGGGATTCGAGCTCGATCTTTTCATCCACGGTGAATTTATTGACACCAACCACAATATCCTCGCGGTTCTCAAGTCGCCGCTGGGCTGCAAACGCAGCGTTCTGGATTTCACCCTGGATGTAGCCGTTTTCAATCGCCTTCAAGGCACCGCCCATCTCGTCAATTTTGTGCAGGTATTCGACTGCTTTTTTCTCAATCTCATCGGTCAGGTGCTCAACCATGTAGGACCCTGCCAGAGGGTCAATCACATCTGCGACGCCCGACTCGTAACCGATGATCTGCTGGGTACGTAAAGCCACCTGCACAGATTTTTCCGTAGGCAGCCAGAGGGCTTCATCCATGCTGTTGGTGTGCAGTGACTGCGTGCCACCCAAAACTGCTGCCAGTGCCTGCAAAGTAACACGCACAACATTGTTTTCCGGTTGTTTTGCTGTCAGAGTAGACCCGGCAGTTTGTGTATGAAAACGCAGTTTTTGCGAATTAGCAAGCTTGGCGCCAAAGCGCTCCTTCATGATCTTTGCGTAAAGCCTTCGGGCGGCGCGGAATTTGGCAACTTCTTCCAGGAAATTGTTGTGTGAATTGAAGAAGAAAGAAAGCTGCGAGGCAAATTTGTCCACGTCCATGCCGGTTTTGATGGCTGCTTCGATGTAGGCAATGGCATTCGCCAGCGTGAAAGCCACTTCCTGAACTGCAGTGGAGCCGGCTTCGCGGATGTGATACCCGGAAATGCTGATCGTATTCCAGTTAGGCACTTCTTTCTGACAGTATTGGAAAATGTCCGTGATCAAGCGCATGCTTGGGGTGGGGGGGAAAATGTAAGTGCCGCGAGCGATGTATTCCTTGAGGATGTCATTCTGAATGGTTCCACGCAATGCTGCCGGAGACACCCCTTGTTTCCTCGCCACCGCAATATACATGGCCAGCAGCACCGCCGCAGGAGCGTTGATGGTCATGCTCGTGGAAACCTTATCCAGGGGGATTTCCGTGAACAAAGTCTCCATATCTTCAATCGAAGAAATCGAAACCCCAACCTTACCCACCTCGCCCAACGCGATCGGATCATCCGCGTCATAACCAATCTGAGTAGGCAGATCAAACGCTACTGAGAGCCCGGTTTGACCCTGTTCAAGCAAAAAGCGATAACGCCTGTTTGATTCTTCCGCACTGGAATAACCGGCGTACTGTCGCATGGTCCAAAACCGCCCACGATACATCGAGGGCTGAACGCCTCGGGTGAAGGGATACTCACCTGGATAACCCAGGCTGGCTTCCCGATCAGCAGGGATTTCTGATGGTGGAATAACAGGGCTGAGGTGAATTCCTGAATCAGTAAAAAATTCTGCTTTCCTTTCAGGGAATTTCTTGATGGCAGGTTTATAAACCTTTTCCTGCCAGTTCTCATAATTGGTTTGTTCCGTCATGTCTCTCCTCATTGTTTAGGAATGTGACTAACGGGCTAAGTATAATCTATTGGCATACAAAATTGGCGAACGGAATGTGTACTCTGCAAAGCAGAAAAAAACAAGAACCGGAGTTTCTCATTTTAGTGCCCTGAAAACAGCTCCCCAACGAGAGAATATTCAAAAAAAATCGAAAAATGAGAAACTCAGGTGAGCGGGCTGGTCTCCAGACCGAGCACGGTATCTAAATGCAGTTTGGAGGGTGGGTCATCGTGCTCGAAGAGTATGGCGTTATAGATCCTTGAGCTTTGCTAACCTTGCGATAGCAAACCCACCAAAAATAGTAATTGTCATTCTGAGCCTCTTTTGCGAAGAATCTGATTATTCACCGCATTCAGGATAACAAGACTCACCCCCTTTATCCTCCTTCCTCGACGAAGTGCCCGTCAGGGTGGAGGATCAGGAAAAGCCCTGCCTTGGGGTCATTCGTTATCTGTCATTGCGAGGCACGAAGCAATCTAAATTGTTTGCACATCAGCAGCGTGAGGGGTTCAGATGAATCTTTTTCATCTGTCATTGCGAGGCACGAAGCAATCTAAACTGTTTTCACATCAGCAGCGTGAGGGGTTCAGATGAATCTTTTTCATCTGTCATTGCGAGACACGAAGCAATCTAAACAGTTTGCATATCAGCAGCGTGAGAGGGTCACAAACACCTAACCCCTTCCGCTTTGCGAGGACGAGAATTAGTCCTATTACCTCCAGCTTTTATTGCATTCCAGCTGTTTAGATTGCTTCACAACAGAAGTTCGCAATGACAGATTAACAGACTTTCGCAATGACAGTTCCTGAGCGTGCGGGTCTCGCTTGCCCTGGTTTTTAATCCAGGGCGACCATGCACGGGAATTGACCAAAGGTCTCCATATGACCTTTCCCGTCATAGTGAGATAAGAAGCAATTTAAACTGAAAGCCTCCGGAGTTTCTCATTTTAGTGCCCTGAAAACAGCTCCCCAACGAGAGAATATTCAAAAAATATCGAAAAATGGGAAACTCAGGGGTACAATTACTAAAAATCAGGATGAATAGAGAACTCTCCTTGACTGAACTTTTCTAATCTATGCAAATATGAAACAGTAACTACTCTGGAAACAGAAAATAATTAGAAGAAAAAGATAAATCAGCTCTTCACAAAACGAAAAAACGTGGTAATATTCTTCGGCTCGGGTGTTGTACCCTTCATCCGGAATTTACTATACTAAGTCAGAAAGGGCTTGAATATGAAAGTATTACTTCTCAAAGACGTCTACAAATTAGGTCGTGCCGGCGAAGTCAAAAAGGTCGCCAATGGTTATGGACGCAACTACCTGATCCCTCAGGGTTTTGCTATTCCCGCCACCCCCAGTTCCATCAAAATGGCTGAAACTATCGGAAAAAAGGCATCCGAACGCCGCGCTGTGCTCAACAACGAGCTCAAGGGTGTTGCGGATATCCTCCAGGGTTTAGAGATTCGCTTCCCCGTCAAAGCAGGTGAAACGGGCAAACTCTACGGTTCTGTCTCTGCCCAAATGATCATAGAAAAGCTTCAGGAGATGAAAGATATCGAGGTCCTCCGTCACCAATTGGTTATGGAACCCATCCGCAAACTCGGCGAGTATGATATCCCGGTCAACCTCACGCTTGACCTTGTTCCTGAGATCAAAGTGATCGTCCACCGTGAAGGTGAAGTGCGAAAAGTGGTTGTGGCTGAGCCTTTACTCGAAACAGTTGAAACAGTCGCTGAGGATATTCCAGTAGTAGAGGAATTCCCAGCAGAAGAAGCAACTGAAGAAATTGAAGAAGCTGCAGAAGCTTAGGCAGAACAATTAATAAACAAGGGTACCGACCTGCTTCTTCTGGCAGGTCGGTTTTTTGTTACAATCACCACATGCAAGATTACAAAGGTTCGGAGCTAAAAAAGATACGGGAAGAACTCCAGATCCCACTGGAACAAGTCGCCAGCGATACGCGCATCCGCCTTTCTATCCTGCAAGACCTTGAAGACGACGCCTATTCAGAATTGAGTTCTTCAACCCAGACCAAAGGCTTCCTGCGGCTTTATGCCCAATACCTGGGGCTTGGCAATAAAAAACCTCAACAAGCAATCGCTGCAGCACCTGCAATTGTGCTTGAGTCTGCTCCAGAGCCGCCAGCCATCCAGGCAAAGCCAGAAGAAATCAGCCCTTCCTTACCTGAACCAGAGCCCGAAAAAAGAAAAAAGGTCGAAGTTCGCTCAGAGCTCAAAGAGGAAGCTGCTGAAACCCCCTCCATGGAATTGGAATCTACCAAAATCCTTGAGAAAATCGGTCGTGAACTCTCCGCCAGACGTCGCTATCTGAACATTGGCTGGGATGTGATCCAGGAGCAAATCCACATCCCCAAAGCCCAAATCCAGACGCTTGAACGCGGCGATCTCAACGCCATGACCAGTCCGATGCAATTCAAGGGTCTGCTGCAGACCTATGCCAGGTTCCTGAACCTGGATGTTGAATCGATCATGATCCGATATGCTGACGCGCTTCAGAAGCGTCGGATTGAAATCAACACCACCAAACGCCATCGGCGAAAACCTGGCAAAGTCCTGCACCCATTTCTTGTAACTTTGAAACGTTTCTTCACCTTGGATCTCTTTTTCGGTACATTGCTGATTCTTGGGATTCTCGGCTTCCTGATTTGGGGCATCGCGCGAATGTCAGTCGCCACACAAGCCCCACAAGCAACCGGGACCCTCCCGGCAGTTGCAGATATCCTTCTGTCTGACCCAATCGAAGCCACCCCAACCGCCCTGGAACCCACATCTGAGCAAGATTTAATGACTATTCCTACTGTAACACCCTTCTTCACAGGTATCCTTTCAGACAAGCCGATAGAAGTCGTCCTATTAGCGCGGCAGAACGTTTGGCTCAGAATTACCAGCGATGGTCAGGTAAGCTTTGAGGGCAGGCTGGTCGATGGTGAAGTGCGTTCCTTCACCGCAAATGAATCACTGGAACTTGAAACCGGGAATATCATCGCGCTTGAAATTGTGCACAATCAAACCAGGTTGGAACCCCTCAGCGACCGCCTGGGAGTTGCTGCCCGCATCATTTTCACAATCGATGGTATTCAGGAACTCCCGATAACTCCTGAAAACCTCCAAACTACCCCAATGCCATGATCGGAGATTATTCCCTTGACTCCCATCCAGCCTGACAGTGTTTTTATTGTTAATCTAGGTTGTGCCAAAAATCTGGTGGATGCAAGCGTCATCAGCCAGATCCTCACCTCAGCCGGCTACCAACACGCCCCCTCCATGCGCGAGGCAAAATTCGTCATCATCAATACCTGCGGCTTTATTCATGACGCGCGTGTTGAATCACAAGAAGCAATTTCAGACGCGCTGAAAAACCGCCGAAAAGGTCAGTTTGTTGTCGCCAGTGGCTGCCTGTCCCAGCGCTTGAATGCGAATTTGTACGCGCAATATCCTGGACTGGATGGTTTGGTTGGCACCAGAAATCTGCAGGATGTTTTGACAACGTTGGATAATCTTTCCGAATCTTCCAACCTAAGACATAACACTTTACCGGCATATCCAAAACTCACCTTTGATGAAAACTTCTCCAACACCATCATCCAGGGCGGCAGCAGCTATCTTAAAATCGCAGATGGTTGCCACCGCACCTGCGCTTTTTGCGCCATACCTCTCATTAAAGGACCACTCGTAAGCCGCACCAGAGAGTCAATTATCCGTGATGCCCTCTTTCTGCAAAATGCTGGCGTCAAAGAGATCAACCTCATTGCCCAGGATGTGACCGCCTATGGTGCGGACAGAGGAGAAAGCGATGCACTCGCTGATCTCCTGACAGTTTTGCTGCCTCTGATTCCGGACGTCCCATGGGTGCGCCTGCTTTATACCTACCCGGGCATGGTTACTGAGCGGCTGATCGAGCTGATGGCAGGCAGCAACCAGCTCCTGCCCTATCTCGATATGCCTCTCCAGCATGCCGATCCTATAGTCCTCAAAGCCATGTCGCGCCCTTCCAATATTGAGGGGGTTAGCGAAACCATCGCCAAAATGCGCCGGCTGATCCCAAACCTGGTTGTCCGCACCACAATGATCGTTGGTTATCCAAACGAAAGCGACAAAAGTTTTAAAACTCTGCGGAGTTTCATCCTTAATACTCAATTTGACCACCTGGGCGTCTTCACTTACTCGCCTGAAATGGATACAGCTTCCTATGATCTGGCAGACTCGATCCCAATGGAGGTTAAAGAAGCACGAATGGCAGAGCTGATGGAACTCCAGGCAGATATTTCTCTCACCAGGCTGAAAAAACTACAAGGCAAAACGCTGGACATGCTGGTGGAAGGCATCAACACCGAAGAGAGTCTGCTGGTTGGGCGCACTTACCGGGATGCCCCAGAAATCGATGGGCTGGCTATTGCGGTTGGGGTCGCCAAAGAAGGTGAACTGGTACCAATCCGCGTTACGAACACCACAGAATATGATATCATTGGCGAGCTGGTTAAAAAATAAACTCCTTTTCAGGAGTTTGTTTTTTTATGGTGCAGCAGTTGGCTCTTCTGTGGGCTCAGGATTTTCCGTAGGCTCAGGAGGTGTGGGTGTAAGCTGTTCTTCTGGCGGTCCTGGTGTGGGAGTTGGATTAGCACAAGCTTCAGCATAAGCGGAGGCTGTCACCTGGATGTCCAGGTTTACCCCAACTGCCAGCGATTGGTTGTAGTAGGAACTTGCGGCGCAGTAGTCACCCTGTGCGGCATACATATCGCCCAGTCGGTAGAGTGCCACACGGTAGCGTTCAGCCGTGGTCATCCCGGTTGAGTCCGAAAAATAGGGCATTTGAGCATAGAGCTGCCCAAAGATTTCTACAGCTCCAGGCCAGTTGACGTCCCAGTAACTCGCGCCGGTCAAATAAGTTTTTGCCCAGCTTTCCGCTCCGGCTGCCTGGGAGTCCAGCGCGCCCAATTCCGCGGCAATGGTCAGATCATACATGCCCTGCTCCAGTTGACCAGCCCAAATTCTCTGGATCCCGCGGTTACGCAGCGCGATAAAATACAGCCCATCAACTTCTATCGTCCGATAATCGTAGTTGCTTTCCTTTAACGACTGCACAGTCTGCACTGCCAGATCCCATTCCTGGTTGGCTATGTGCTGCGTTAACTGAGCAAACTTTTCTTCCTCCCCACGGAAATCCGGTGTTGCTGTGACCCCTGGTTCAATCGTAGCAATCACCACTTGTGTTGCGGTTGGGGTGGGCTCATTCATTTTTCCGATGACCTGCGCCATCAGATCTGCAATTCCAGGGAATTCCGGGTATTTGTCGATGATGTATTCCAAGCGGGCTTTTGCGTTTTCATAACGCCCCGCATCCATATCCTTGTAAGTCCATTCCAACTGCAGCGCGATTTGCTCCATCAGAATCGCTTTCTCATTAGCCATTCGCCGCTGCACGCCATTGCGGTAACCAAAAAAGACTCCAGCTGCAAGCAATAGCACAAAAACGAGGACTCCCAGCCAGACCCACTTGCTCTTCCGCTTTTTGCGCGGCTTGCTCAGGTTAGGTTCTGATTGCTGACTTTCCAAGCCGGATTCCGACCTGGTACTTTCATCCTCTGTCTGTTCGGTTATCGGCTGTTCTTCAGCCGAATCCTGCTCAGAGAGCATTTCTTCTTCAAATTTTTCGTCGTTCATAGACATAGATTATACCTTTTCTTAAAGCTCTGCAATTTGGTAGAGATCTTTTCGCAGAACCAGGGCTGTCAGAAGGATACCAACCCCAAATGCCGCAACAGCTCCGATCAGGCTGCCCGCCAATCCTGGCGCCCAGTTGACCACAGCATACGCCGCCGCCCCTCCAATTGCCGCCGCCAATATGCTCTTGAATATGGAGCTGCCCAGATTGAGCCTGCCAGGCAAAACTTGATTCAACATTACCAGCAGCAGGATCGCCTGGAGTGTGTAAGCGACTGTGTTGGCAGAAACAATTCCAACTGCTTCAAGCGCAGGCAAAAGCACAATTCCAAGCAAGATGAACACAACAAGGCTAAAAGCCGAGCCCATAAGCGGTACCCAGGGCTTCTGAACCGCGTAAAAGGAGCGCACAAATAACTCCACCAGTGAGTGTCCAACGATCCCCAGCAGAAATACCTGGCTGACGTTTACCACCCGCATAGTCGCGCTTTCTTCCAGGCCAAGAAAGAGCCGGATCAAAGGCAGCAAGACCATCCCCGCGATGATCGCAATCGGCACAGTCAACGTCAGCATCACTCTCGCAGCCCGTTCAATTTTTTCTTTCAATGCGTCAAACTGCTGGCTGCCAAACATCTCCGAGAGCGTCGGAAGGATCGCTGTCGCAATGGATGTGCCGATCAAAGTTTGCGGAACCTGCATGATCCACCAGCCATAAGTCAACGCTGAAACAGAGCCTTCTGGAAGACGCGATCCAAGATTATCCTGTGCCAGGAAGATCAGTTGAATGAAAAGCATGCTTAGCAGGCGGGGACCCATCAGGCGCAAAACTTTGCGCGTGTTTGCGTCCTTGAAATCCACCCGCGCATGCCAGCGGAACTGGTACTTGATAAGCCCCGGAACCTGGATCAGCAGGTGAAGCAAAGCTCCAAGAATCACGCCATAAACCAGCCCATCCACCCCAAAACCCATGGCTGGCAGGCTGATAGGTCCAAGTTTCAGAGGTTCTGTCGGAGCCAGTACCAAAGCCCCAAATATCTGACCGAGGTCATACAAAATCGGAGCCAAAGCCGGCAGCAGGAAGTGCTGGTTAGCTTGTAAACCCGCCATCGCCAGACCGCTCAAAGAAAAAATCAAGGTCGAGATTAAATTCAAGCGCAAGAGCCGAATAGTGTCCACAGTTTGAGCTTCTGTAAAGCCCGGTGCAATCCCAAGCTGACTGGTTACCAATGGGCGGGCAAAGATCGCGATCACAATTGCGGCTATTGCAGTAAAAAAGAAAGCAATGTTGAGGATGTTCGAGAAAAGATCCCAGGCTTTGCTTCGTCCCTCTTTGGTAAGCACCTCAGTCAAAACCGGAATAAAAGCAATTGCCAATGCTCCACCAGAGATCAACATGAACAACATGTCAGGCAGGTTGTTCGCAGCATTGAACACATCCAGCTCAGCTGAAAGCCCAAACTGCCTTGAAATGATCATTTGGCGTGCTACACCCAGAATTTTATCGATCCCAAACAAGACCGCCAGTAACAAAGATACTTTAGATAGTTTGCTCAATTTTTTCATATCACTCCAGATTAATCCCCCCAATTATGCCACAACTCCTGCCAGGCAATTAACATAAACAGGCAATGTCCAACACCAAATTTTGCGAATGAGAACGAGCAGATCAGAAGCGCTCAAAGAATCGGAAATTATCCGTATTCTATTTTGATTTATCACCGGGTATTTCCTATGCTTTATAATCCTATGATAGACAAGAGAAGGACTATGACAGATCCAAAACAATTTGGCAAATTATTTATCGTGGCAACTCCAATCGGCAACTCACAGGATATCACCTTGAGAGCGATTAAAACCCTCAGGAGTGTGGATGCCGTTATTTGCGAGGAACGCAAAGATGGTTCCAGGTTATTGAAGCAGTTGGAAATCACCGCCAAACCATTGATCGAACTCAACGAACACAACGAGAGCGATATGATCCAACAAGTCCTGATCGATCTAATGAACGGCAAGGACATGGCGCTGATCTCAGATTGTGGTACGCCTGTTTTTTCTGATCCAGGCAGGCAGCTCCTGAAGCTGATGGCTGAAATGCGCATCAAGGTGGTGCCCGTTCCTGGTGCCTCATCGTTGATGGCCGCGCTTTCCCTCTGCCCCTTCGACATGGAAAATTTCACCTTCCTCGGCTTCCTGCCGCCAAAGACGGAACAGCGTTCAGCCGTCTTGCAAAAACACACAACTTCAAACTTTCCGATTATCCTGATGGACACACCCTATCGTTTGGTAAAACTGCTGGATGAAGTCATTAAAACTTTTGGCCGGCAGCAGCAGATTTTTCTTTCGCTCGATCTAACCCTGCCCTCCGAAGCCGTCTATCTGGGGAGCGCGCAGGATGTTGTGGCACAGGTTCAGGGTCGGAAAGCAGAGTTTATCCTGATTTTAGATCGACCCCAACGGAGGAGATTTTGAGCTCCACAAGATCACTCCTGGTGCGAGGGCAATCCCTGGCGCTGCCGGTTTTCATGCCGGATGCAACCTATGGATATGTTCGCAGCCTGACAGCAGATGATCTGCGCGAAGTTGGTTTACCAATCCTGATGATGAATGCCTTTCATCTCATGCAAAAACCGGGTTCCTCGCTCATCTCAACCCTCGGCGGTTTGCACAAAATGGCAGCCTGGTCTGGACTCATCATGACCGACTCAGGCGGTTTTCAGGCCTACTCACTCATCCGCCAGAACGCGAAGTTTGGCAGCCTGACCGAAAAAGGGATTGTTTTTTACCCGGAAGGCTCCTCCAGGAAACTGCTTCTGACCCCCGAAAAGAGCATTCAACTCCAAATGAGCTACGGCTCGGATATCCTCGTCTGCCTGGACGATTGCACCCATATAACTGCCAGCCGCGCTGAACAGGAAGCTTCTGTAAATCGCACGCTCGCCTGGGCTGCCAGGGCCAAAACAAGCTACCAGGCGCAGCTCAGATCGCGAAAGTGGTCCGATGAAGAACGCCCTTTGCTCTTCGCGGTCATTCAAGGTGGTGCTGAGTTGGACTTGCGCCGCCGTTGCGCAGATGGGCTGCTTGAGATCGGCTTCGACGGGTTCGGCTTTGGTGGCTGGCCACTGGATGAAGACTCCAACCTGATCACCGACATTCTTGAATACACACGCTCGCTCATTCCGCGAGAGTTTCCCATCCATGCCCTTGGCATCGGTCACCCTGTTGGGATCGTCACCAGTTTCAGGCTGGGTTACGAAATGTTCGACTGCGCCCTGCCCACCCGGGATGCGCGCCATGGGCGGCTCTACACCTGGTCTGAAGCCAATCCCGCTCTCACATCGGAGGGTAACTGGCTCAAATTCCGCTACATCAATACTGAAGAGAATTTCCGCGACTCAGGTCCGATCTCACCGGATTGCGACTGTGAATGCTGCCGGAATTACTCGATGGGCTACCTGTTCCACCTCTACCGCATGCGCGACTCGTCCTATATGCGCCTCGCCACCAAGCACAACCTGCGTTTCATGACGCGCCTGATCGAAAAGTTGAAACGAGCAAATGCCTGAAAAAGAAGAAGATCAGTTTCTGATCGATCAGGTAAGTCGTCCAGCGAAATATACCCAACTGGCTGGAACACTTGTCTCTCGTGTGACTATTGAAGAAGCAAAAAAGCATAGGCGCAAGCAGGATATTATTCAGTCCGCGCGAACCCGTCTACACCAATTGACAGGTGCGTACCTTGCTCCCAAGATAGACTATACGCAGTGGCTTCATAATTTCAAATCCTTGAACCCAGACGATGAATTGGGGTTAAAAGCCACCAGTCTCAGCATGATGCGCCTACACGCTTCCACCTATGAGCGCATCGAGGTTTTGCCAACTTTTTTCCAGACCTCGCTTGCTTCCATCAGTCCGGTCAAATCCGTTTTGGATCTCGCTTGCGGCTTGAATCCCCTTTCCATCCCCTGGATGCCCCTCGCGGATGGCTTCACCTACTTTGCCAGTGACGTGGTTGCTCCGTTGGTCAATTTTCTGGCACAATACTTTGAATTGTTTGCTTACAACGCCAAGTCCTCCATTCTGGACCTCTCCTATTGCATCCCCAGCCAACCCGTACAGCTCGCTCTCCTGATGAAGACACTCCCTTTGATGGAACGAATTGAACACGGGCTGTCACAAAAGATCATCGAGAATCTCAATGCTGAGCATATTCTTGTCACTTACCCCCTTCGCAGCCTGGGTGGAAGAAAAAAAGGGATGGAGGAAACCTACCGTTCTCAATTCGATCAGCTTGTAGCTGGTCGAGCTTGGGAAATCCAGGAATTTCGTTTTCCCAACGAAGTCGCCTACCTGGTCAAAAAATGATTTTCGAACAGGCTTTTCTCGATTCGCTCATCCAGGCAGTAGAAGCCTCTCGCAAGTACCGCGATCTTCATATACCACATGCCACCTTAAAGGATTTGCTTAACTACGAAAGTCAACACAGCAATTCCCGCAAAGAGCTTGAAGCAAACTTCCGCAAATCCCTGCACAACGTCATGGCGCCTTATCTTGAAGATGTTAATTATCCGGTAGAAACTGCCGATCTGGCAGAGTTCCATGCCCAGAATCCCTCATCTGAGGAGGTGAAATCCTGGTGCCAGAAAATAATGAGTCATCACGCCTCCAGCCGGGAACGCCTGCCCTACCTCGCTGCCTTTTACCAGAAAATTTTCGCCAAAATCGGCACTCCAGAGTCAATCCTCGATCTCGCCTGCGCTCTCGATCCACTCGGACTGCCCTGGATGAACCTGCCCCTATCAACCAATTTTGTAGCTTATGACATCCACCAACCCCGCCTGGTGTTCCTGCAGGCATTCTTTCAATATTTCTATCCGGGTGCCCTGGCAATCCACCAGGACATTCTGACTCATATTCCTGACCAAAAAGCAGACTGTGCCTTCTTCTTCAAAGAAGCCCACCGCCTCGAAAAGCGCCGTCCTGGCAGCAACCGCGAGCTGTTTGCGGGTCTCAACGTCAAATGGCTGGTGGTCAGCCTGCCAAGCCGAGACCTGGCAAGGCACCATTCCCTCGAAACCTATCACACAAGCCTGATCCAAAAGGCAATTGAAGGTCAGCCCTGGCAACTCACCACCGACATGGCAGGCGATGAGTTGCTATTCTTCATCCAGAAACATGACTGAATCCCACGCGCTTCTCCCACTCGAAATCCAGGAAGCGATTGCGCGCTACCGCCCTTATCTCTCGCCTGCGGACTATGAAGAGCTGCTGGCTGCTGCTAATCGGGCTGCGCCGTCAGCGGTACGCGTCAATTTGCTGAAATCAACGGATCCCAAGCGAGATCTCGAGGCCTGGTCTGAGCGTTATGGCTGGCAAACAGCTCCTGTCGCCTTTTCCAGCTCCTCCTGGCAGGTAATCTCCAGTCAAACCGCTCCCGGTCAAACGCTCGAACACCGCCTTGGATACTATTACGTCCAGGATGCAGCCTCCATCCTGCCAGTCTCACTTTTTTCCAAATCGTCAACCCCCAGGCTCGTACTCGACATGGCTGCCTCACCAGGCGGTAAAACCACTCAGCTGGTGGATCACAATCTCGACCGGGACTTCATCATCGCCAACGACTCCTCTGCCTCACGCCTCTCCGCTTTGCGTACCGTCATGCAGATTTGGGGTTCCGCCAATCACATGATCTCCAACTTCGCGGGTGAACGCCTCGGGGACTGGTTCCCCCAAACCTTTGACCGCATTTTGCTTGATGCCCCTTGCAGCATGGAGAGCCTGCGCGTTTCCGCCTCTCATCCACCCAGACCGATCACTCCCGACGAGCGGAGCCGCCTTGCTGCGAGGCAACTCGCTTTGCTGACATCCGCTGCCAAAGCCCTGAAACCCGGCGGAGAATTGGTGTACTCCACCTGCACGCTTGCGCCTGAAGAAGATGAAGCCGTGGTAAACGCCCTGCTAAATCTTGCCCCGAATGCCTTCCAAATTAACAAGATTCCTCTTGGTATTTCAGAATCTTCAGGATTAAAATCCTTTGGGGATCAAACCTTTCACCCAACTCTGGAAAATAGCTGGAGGGTTTGGCCCCACACTTTTGAAACGAACGGTTTCTTTGCTGTCCTGCTTACCAAGATCGCTGATTTTTCCTCTGATGCCAGCCAACCGCCTGCCCGTCCATTTTCCGCGACGGGTTTTGTTCCGGTGCCAGCCAGTCAATTAGCAGTTTTCGATGCACAGATCTTGAATCTTTACGGTCTCAGCTTGATTCCGCACTTATCCCAAAGCGGATTAATGCTCCACCAAAGGGGCAACAACCTGCATATGATCCCCAAATCCTATCTCGACCACTTCCCTTCGCTGCCATACCACAGCCTCGGAATGCCTTTTGGCAAGACTTATCACGGAGAGCTTGCCTTATCAGTTGAGCTGATCAACCGTTTTGGGAACCTTTTTAACGCCAATATCTGGACCATTCCTGCAGATAAAGTAGCTCAATGGCTCTCAGGGCAGGATTTGCGAAATCTGAACTTTCAGGGACTGAGAATGGGATCGGTTGTCATCATTCGAGATGAACTTGGACGAAACCTGGGCGCGGGGAAACTCTCAGCCAATAGACTTAGAAATCTTTTGCCAAACCGTAATTTGCTTGGAAAATTGTGATTTATTGGCAGAGATGCCTGATGATGGCGCAGCCGACTATGCAGGCTGTTTCCATGCGCAGGATATTCGTGCCCAAGGATATCTGCTGAAAACCGTGTTTTTCTGCTAAAGCAACTTCATCAGAACTAAAGCCGCCTTCAGGTCCGATTAGCAGAGCAATTTCCGCGTTTTCGCTGTCCCCGACGCTCAGCACGTTCGCACAGATCTGACTCACAATTGCCGTGCTTTCCCACGCGATCAGTTTCACCGCGCAATCCTCAGCTTCTGCCAGCATTTCTGCGTAGGTCAGCACGGGTTTCAAGATGGGCAGCCTGGACCGCATGGATTGCTCAGCGGCTTCCCGCATAATCGTGTCCAAGCGTTCCTGGCGCGCGCTGTTTTGCCGGCTTTCCTGTACTAGGCTTCGAGATGAGAAATAGGGCTGAAAGCTGGTTGCCCCAATTTCGGTTGCCTTTTGAAGGATTGTCTCCATCTTTTCGCGCCGGGTTAGGCTGTAACACAGGCGCAGCCCTACCTTTGGCTCTGGTCTGCCAAGTTGTCTTCCTGTGATCTCACCGATAATGCTTTTCCCATTGTTTCCAGTCAGTTGCACCAGATACTCCCAGCCCGAGTTGTCTAACACAATCACTGCATCAGTCTTAGGCTTCAGCCGCAAAACATTCTTGATCTGCCGCGAGATGCCTTCCGGGAATGTGACCACCCCGTTTTGTATCGAATCTGGATCTAGAAAAAAGTGTTGCATGGTCTCTATTTTAGCTTAATTTCAATATCCGGTAAATTGGCAACCCTGCAATGCTGCTCCCGTTGCTGTGGCAAATACCGCTCTATCAGGGATCACAAAGGCGACACCGTACAATTGATTAAAAGTATCAAGGATCTGCCTGCCAAGGCTCATGCACGTCAGATTGCCGGTTACAACAATAGTGTCCAACTGGCACAGTCTTGCAGCAAGAACCGCCGCCGTACCAACAGACTGGAAAACCAGGTTCACTATTCCTGCAGCAACGTCCTCCGGTTCGCTCAGCCCTATCAACTTTCCAAAATTGGATGCCGTGGTAGTTGGTGTCAAGCCCGAAATTTCCTTTTGGGTCAGGTCACCAACCGTCAGGTCGATCTTTTCGAGATGTCCTTTCTGGGAAAGCTGGTCGATTGTCTCAAAATCTGTAACATTTAAAAGCCGGTCAGCCAACCCCAGCAAGGTGCCTCCTCCAACACCTGAACCAATGATATGCCTGACATTTTGCCCTCTGGCTTCAACCAGAGATGTTCCTGTTCCCATGCTTACTACCACAGCCTCAGGGATGCCGGCCAGAAAAATTCCCCCAATGCCCACGGACTCAAATTCGTTCGCGAGGATCGTTTTCCTGTCCAGCAGGTTACCACTCAAATAGGAAGCTCCAACACCGGTTGCCATGATCATATCAATCTGCGATAACTTTATTTTGGAAGTTTCGAGATATCGCCCAAGCCCGGCGTATGCTGAGCCAAGCGGATCGCTGGCTTTTACGATCACGCCTTCCAGTATCTTGCCATCTTCCAGCCCCACCACCTTGGTGGTGCTTCCCCCTATGTCCAGACCTAAGATCAGGCTCATAAAACCTCCATTTCGTGCGATAATTCTACCAACGCGGCGAGTTTTTCGTTTTGTAGTATAACCCCTTGCGGGAGTCTTTTCGGAGAATAATGTTGGAACAAAAAGAACAACGCCATAATTTCAAATACCTTGACATCGTCACAGTCAGTTTTGCGGTGATCCTCATCCTCTCCAACTTCGCATCCTCTGCCAAAATCATTGACTGGGGATTTTCGCTTGGAAGTGTCCGTATGGCCTTTGATGCCGGAACAGTATTTTTTCCTTTCGCTTACATTTTTGGGGATGTCCTGACTGAAGTTTATGGCTATTCGCGCTCCAGGCGTGTAATTTGGCTCGGTTTTGGTGCTTTAATATTCAGTTTCCTGATGTTTTTGCTCATCCGCTTGCTGCCTGGCGAAGCCTCCTGGCAGCAAAGTGTTGGTCAATCCGCTTTCGATTCCATTTTAGGCGGGGTCAGCTTTGGCGGGATCGTCCTCTCCAGCATTTTGGGGTATCTATTTGGCAGTTTTTCTAACGCTGTCGTGATGGCTTTGATGAAATCACTTACGAAGGGGAAGTTTCTTTGGGTGCGCACGATCTCCAGCACCATCATTGGCGAATTCGTTGACAGCCTGATCTTTGTATCCATCGCAACCCTGACCGGGGTGTTCCCGCGTGAATTGTTCTGGTCGCTGACTCTAACTAATTACATCTTCAAGGTCCTGGTTGAGGTACTCTTTACTCCAGCGACCTATAAGATTGTCAATAAACTCAAGCAAGCCGAGGGTGTTGATGTCTACTCGGATCTGTCCGATCTTAGTCCGATTGGTTTTTAGCCTTTAGATCCTCAAAACCGGCAATGCAGATCACAAACTCGCCCTTGATGGGTGAATTTTCGATTATCGGGATGATCTCCGAAAGCTTTCCCCTCACAATCCGCTCAAACTTTTTGGTCAGATCATTAGCCAGGACTGCCCGCCTGTCGCCCAGGATTTCCAAAGCATTCTTCAGAAAAGCCACCAGGCGGTATGGGCTTTCGTAGAAAACCAGCGTATGTGGATTTTGCGCATCCATCGCAATAAATCGCTTGCGCGGACCTTCTTTGTTGGGAGGAAAGCCTTTAAATGTGAAGCTGTGAAGAGGCAAATCCGCCAGCGTGAGAGCCGTGATTACCGCTGAAGGCCCAGGGATCACTTCGACCGCAATTTCAGCTTCCAGTGCCGCATGCACCAAAAGATAACCGGGATCTGATATCCCGGGTGTACCGGCGCTTGTGATCAAAGCGATGGTTTCTCCCCGTTCCAGCCGCTCAACCAGTTTTGGGACAACTTTGCGTTCATTGAAATTATTCAAGGCAGTCTGAGGCTTGCTGATCCCGTAATGATTCAACAAGATGCTCGACTTGCGGCTGTCCTCCGAAGCGATCAGGTCCACATGCTTCAAAACCTCCACCGCGCGGTAGGTCATATCTCCTAAATTTCCAATTGGTGTAGCAACAAGGTAGAGCATACAATCTCACTTCCAGCTAATACTTCTGCAGCAATTTAATAACTGTATTATAAGGGAGGTTGCCAGTAACAATCGCCGTGATAGAATTTCTATAAATCGATTTAACATCAAAAGGCAAACACGCTATGGAAAGAACTGTTCCTGTCCGATCATCTGAAGAAATAGACCTGTATTTACGCACTATTTACTCTTTGTTGCGTTCCTCCAACGAGGTCCGCATCCGCACCCTGGAAGAGGTTCACGCAGGGATGAATTCATCCCTGCACACAAAGTCCCGTAAGGACTCACCAGACATTTCCGCCCTGATTTATGCCTTGTTACGCCTTCCAGAAGCTATTTTTTATGTGAAGAAAGTCATCCTTGGTCAATCTGCCGAAAATTTCGCCAGTTATGGCTTTGGCGACATTGAAACCTGGAAAGATGTCAGCGCGAAAGCACGCCGCCGGCGATGTTTTTACAACGGCGGCCAAATTTTGGCTTGTTACATCGCCTCCCGGTCTGACATTGATGACGTTATTCCTGCTTTGACCGCACTACAGATCGAATGGAACAAACTCCACTTTCTGCTGAACACCCTCCCGGAAGGTCTGCTTTCCTCTGCTAACCCGGACAATCCGCAGAACTTTCAGCAGCTCGCCAAACATCTCCAGATCAAAGAGGAAGAGCTCGCCAGGCTATACACGGTAATGGGAGACAACTTTTACAGCTACATGTCCCATATTGCCTCCGAGAAAAGCGACCTTACAGTTCAACTTGTCAGCGGTTCCCTGAACGATTACCGCAAAGCAACCGAGAGCTGGTGGAAAAATATCGAAACGCACGTCCCGGCAGTTACCAGGCGTCCGATTTACTTTGTGTCATCCAACACCCACAGCCTTGCCAATCTGCTTTCCGGCTTTTCACTGACAAAACGCGCTGAATTGCTGAACTTTATCGAGCAGGACGAGCCCTCATTACGCGCTGAATGGGAAGAAATGCAGCAGGAAGCCAAAAAAGCCAGCCAGGAAAATTTCTTTTATTACGCCATGCGCAATTACCTTTCCGCCCATCCAGAGAGTTCTCTGGTGTCTGAACAGATTGCCTTTGAAGAGGATCGCGGCATCACCCGCCTCAGCAGCGCCCACAGTTTTGACGTGGAAGCCAGCGTTATGGAGCTTCATAAGCTGAACCCCACCACAATTGACCCCCGTCTGATCCCGGAAGGTGATAGCTCTCATCTCGCGTTTCTTCAGGACAGTGACGCTATTATCCTTAACATTGACTATCCCCTTGGTTTTGCTGCTTACAACCTGCTTACAAAAATTGCGGAAAACAGCGGCAGGATACTTGGCATTTACATCATGGGTAAAGCTGCCAGTTTGAATGGTGTCCGTGGGGACGTCATCCTGCCAAATGTGGTTTACGACGAACATTCGCGCAATACTTATCTTTTCAACAACAACTTTACTGCCGCAGATATTGCTCCGAATCTCAATTTTGGTACCGTTCTTGACAATCAAAAAGCCGTCTCGGTCATGGGCACATTCCTGCAAAACCGAAATGTTCTCGACGTTGTCTATCGTGAAGGTTACACCGACGTCGAAATGGAAGCCGGACCTTATCTCTCGGCAATTTATGAGCTTTTCCGCCCGCAGCGGCACCCTGTTGATGAAATCGTAAATCTATATGGCTTACCCTTCGATCTGGGAATCCTGCACTACGTGTCCGACACTCCCTATTCCAAGGGAAAGAACCTCGGCGCTGGAGGTCTTTCGTACTTTGGCATGGATTCAACCTATGCGGTTTCAGTCGCAATCCTCAAGCGCATCATCATGCTCGAGAAGCTCCGCCTGCAATAAAAAAAACACCTCCCCGATCCAATCTCGGGGAGGCTATCTTCTAGATCAATCTTTCACGCAGTTTTATCGCGCTTGCCCGATATCCTTCCAGCTTTTCTCTTTCAACCTGCACCACCTTCTCGGGCGCTTTTTGAGCGAAAGGTGAAGAAAGTAACATCTCAAGTCGCTCAATCTGGCTTTCTGCTTCTGCCAGTTCTCTCTCAAGCCGCTCCCGGTCAAGTTGGTTGTCTCCACCAGCACTCAGGTCAAGATAGATTTCGATATCCTCGATCACTACCACGGTCAAACCTTCAGTTTCAGGTTTATTTTCAAGAATTCTTAGTCCATCCTCATTCAGACCAGCCAAATCGACCAATAAAAACTTATTCTGCTGCAAAAAATCGACTTTGTCCTGGTTCACCAGGATTGTATCAATGGATTTACTCGGTTCGATCTTGAACTCAGACCGGAGGTTTCGGATTGCCCGCACAATTTCCTGCACCAATTCAAAGTTCTTGATCGCGGTTTCTTCCCAATCCTCATGCGGCATTCGTTCCGGCCACCGGGCTACGATCAGGTGTTCCTCCCAATCTCGCTCAGGATTGTATATATATTGGTTTGTCTCGCAGGCTTCTTTTAGATAACCATACAGAGCTTCAGTCACAAAAGGCGTAAAAGGATGCAGCAATCGCAGCATCAAGCCGAGCGTATCCGCCAAAATGATCGCCGTATAGGCAGCCCGGTCTCCACCTTCTGCCAACTGCCTTTTCGAAGCTTCCAGGTACCAGTCTGCAAAATCGTTCCACAAGAATTCATACACCTGTCTGCCAGCTTCTCCAAACTGATAATTTTCAAACAGGTTATTTACATTATTTACCGTTTGTTTGGTGCGTGCCCAGATCCAGGAATCTGCCAGCGTCCATTGCGGCCCGGCTTCTATAGGTTCCTCAACCTTGTTGACCGCGTTGATCACAAAACGGCCGATGTTCCACACTTTGTTAGCAAAGTTCCGGTTGCCTTCCACTTTCTTAGTGCCAACATTTTGATCATTACCCGGGCTGGACCCAACCACAAGTGAGAACCGAAGCGCGTCCGTGCCGTATTCGTTCATCAATACCAGCGGATCGATGACGTTGTTCTTGGTCTTGCTCATCTTCTGACCCTTATCATCGCGCACCATGCCGTGCAGGTAAACGGTGTGAAAAGGAGCTTTGCCGGTGAAGAAAAGTCCATCCATCACCATCCGCGCGACCCAGAAGAAAATGATGTCGTAACCAGTTTCCATCACGCTGGTCGGGTAAAAGTAGTTGAAATCCGGTGTCGCGTCCGGCCAGCCAAAGACCGAGAAAGGCCAAAGCCCCGAGGAGAACCAGGTATCCAACACATCCGGATCCTGCTGTAGGTTATGCGAACCGCACTTCGGACACGCATCAGGGTCCTCACGTGCCACAATCACTTCGCGGCAATCCTGGCAATACCAGACCGGGAGGCGATGCCCCCACCACAACTGCCGGCTGATACACCAATCCTGGATATTATCCATCCAGTTCAGGAAAACCTTGGTGAATCGATCGGGCACAAATTGAACTTCTCCACTACGCACCGATTCTGCTGCCATTTCTGCCAGGCTGTCCATCTTCACGAACCACTGCGTTGACACCAGGGGTTCAACGATCTCCCCGCCCCTCTGGGATCGGGGCACATTCATCAGATAGGGCTCTTCTTTCAGCACCAAACCTGCCTCTGTCATATCTTCCCAGATCGCTTTGCGAGCTTTGAAGCGTTCCATGCCTGCGTATTTGCCGGCATTCTCATTCAACGTGGCATTTTTATTCATGATATTGATCAAAGCCAGGTTATGGCGTTCACCAATTTCGTAGTCGTGCGGATCATGCCCCGGGGTGATCTTAAGCGCGCCTGTCCCGAAATCCTTCTCAACATACTCATCTGCTACAACCGGAATTTCCCTGCCAAGGATCGGTACAATCACCTTTTTCCCAACAAACCGCGCGTAACGTTCATCCTCCGGATGCACCGCCACAGCCGTATCCCCCGGAATGGTCTCAGGGCGGGTAGTTGCCACAGGGATGTAGTCCCCGCTGCCATCTGCCAGCATGTATTTGAAGTAATAGAGCTTACCCTGTTCTTCAGAGTATTCCACTTCGAGATCAGAGACAGCCGTTTGCAGCCCCGGCGACCAGTTGATCATGCGCGGACCCTGGTAAATGAGTCCTTTTTCGTATAACTGTACGAAAGCTTCCCTCACAGCCCGGGACAAACCCTCGTCCAGCGTGAAACGCTCTCGTTCCCAATCGCAGGAGGCTCCCAGCCGTCTGAGCTGATTGATGATCTCACCGCCATACTTTTCTTTCCACTGCCACACGCGGGCTTCAAAAGCCTCACGTCCTATTTCTTCGCGGGATGTACCTTCTTTGCGAAGCAGGTTTTCCACCTGCAACTGGGTTGCGATCCCGGCGTGGTCAGTTCCCGGTACCCACAGGGTCGGTTCACCCTTCATGCGGTGATAGCGGATCATGATGTCTTGTGTGGCCACAAACAAGGGGTGTCCCAGGTGCAAAGCTCCGGTAACATTCGGGGGCGGGATTACGATCACAAAGGGCTCAATCTTGGGGTCATGCCCAGGCAGGTTTGGGTCATTTGTCGGCCTGAAATAGCCCTTCTCTTCCCATTTCTGGTAAATTTTTTCTTCGTACTCTCTAAAGTCATACGTTTTCGGCAGTTCAGTCATCCTACACCTCTCATTGCTTAAATAAAAAACTTTCGCCTTTTGAGGACGAAAGTTATCTTCCGTGGTACCACCTCAATTCGATCCGATTGGATCGCGCTTGGGTTGAGCGCTAACGGGCTCTCCCGGGCTGGTCTAATCCCTGTTCAGGTTTCTTCAGCCGTTCTCTCGCGGCGACTTCAGTTCGTGGTGACCGTGGGCTTCTCAGCAACTGCCCTTCTCTGACAGTACCTGCAAACTTACTAATCCGCAAATCATATTTTACACCAATTTTTGGATTGAGCAAATGCAATCTGGCCCTCATTGGTCAATAAAACGTAGGGCGGAATGAGGTGGTAAATACTGAATGCAGCAAAAACCTCCAACCCACCTCACTCCGCCATTATAGGCACCCAAGGCTCCAGGTGTCGGAGTGAGACCGCGAAAATTTCGAATTGTGTTGCGCCAAGCGGTGGTCTCATTCCGACCTACGAATTTTGCATCACGCCAATTATTTGCTTCCTCGCCTAAGCTTTTAAAGTGAAGTTTACTTCGTTTGCTGGACATAAAATCCCAATAATGGCTTGCCGATTTTTCCAGCAAAAAAAGTCCCCGATTAGCGGGGGCTTTTTTTGGTTGAATTCATTTATCCATCGTCTTGACCTGGTCTTCCCAGCGGTGCCAGCCTTCAAAACGTTCCTTGATAATCTGCTTTCCTTCACCAGGATGCGGCAAACCCATCAACTCAAGATCCGCGTCCACCATTATCCGCACCAGTTCATAAAACTTGACTTTTGGCGACCAACCGATCTTCTCTTTGGCTTTGCTTGGATCGGCAAGCAAGTAATCCACTTCGGTCGGGCGGAAATAGCGTGGATCGATCTCAACATACTTTGTCCAGTCCATATCCGCATAGCCAAAAGCTTCATCAAGGAAGTCTCTTACTGAATGCGATTCACCGGTTCCGATGACATAATCATCCGGTTCATCCTGCTGGAGCAGCATATGCATCGCTTCAACGAACTCCGGCGCGTAGCCCCAGTCTCGTTTGGCGTCCAGGTTTCCCAGGAAAAGCTTATCCTGCCTGCCGGCAATGATCGCAGCCAGCGCCCGTGTGATTTTGCGGGTTACGAAGGTTTCACCGCGCCTGGGCGACTCGTGGTTAAACAAAATCCCATTGACGGTATACATGCCGTAGCCGTCGCGATAATTTTCAACCATCCAATAGGCGTAAAGCTTGGCAGCTGCGTAAGGGCTCTGGGGGTGAAAAGGAGTCGCTTCAGACTGTGGAGGTGTGGCAGAACCAAACAGTTCGCTGGTTGATGCCTGGTAGAAGCGTGTGCCTTTGCCTAGCCGGCGTACTGCCTCGAGCATGCGTGTGGTGCCCAAACCCGTCACATCAGCTGTATATTCTGGCATGTCAAAGGAAACCCGCACATGGCTTTGTGCTGCCAGGTGATAGATCTCATCCGGTTTGGTGTCGTAAATTACATCGCCCAGGCTGCCGGTTGTCCCCATATCGCCGTAGTGCAAAAACAGCCTTGCGCTGCCATCCACGATGTGAGGATCCCTGTAGAGGTGATCTATGCGTTTTGTGTTAAAAGTACTCGCCCGGCGGATGATGCCGTGGACTTCATAGCCCTTGGTCAGCAGAAGTTCTGCCAGGTAAGACCCATCCTGCCCGGTGATGCCGGTGATTATTGCTTTTCTCATGTGCTACCTCGATCAAATATTGAACGGTTAGTATACCGCAGCTGCGATTAGTATAAACGAAACTCACTTTTCTCTTCCTCAAACACAAGCGGGTCGAGTACATGGGTGGTTGGTACGAAATTCATGAAATCCCTTGTGATTACCAGGCTGCTCGTTTTTGCCCCACCAGGGAAGAAACTGACCCCTTCGAGAACCGCTTTGGAGGTAGTCATGATCGGCGTGACGGCTGTCGCGCAGAAAATCAGATTATCTGCTGGGGCCAGGTCATCCTGGGTGTAAACCTCTCCAAGTCTGACGCCCATCTTCTCCATGCGCTCTTCATCGGCTGCATCTTTGGGTTTCCAGATAGCTTGCATTTTTCCGCCCAACAGCTTGATCGCGGCTGCAGAAATGACGCCTTCAGGCGCTGCGCCAATGCCCATCACGGCATGCACGCCCACACCTTTAAAACAACTGAAAACGCTCGGCATTAAGTCTCCGTCCATTATCAAACGCACTCGTGCACCTGTAGATCGCAATCTCCTGATCAATTCCTCATTTCGTGGACGGTCAAGTACCGTTATGGTGAGCTCCCGGTGGTCCTGGCGTTTCAGGGCTTTCGCCAAACGCCTGACGTTCTCTTCTGGTGCAAGGCGAATATCCACGTAATCAGCCGCGTCTTTTCCCACACAAAGTTTGTCCATATAAGTATCTGAAGCCTGTACCAATCCCCCTGATGGTGCCGCTGCCAGCACGCAAACTGCGCCGGAATTCAGATTGGCGGTGGCATTCGTGTTTTCGAGCGGGTCTACAGCGATATCGATGTTTACCTCCCCTTCGCCGAGTTTCTCGCCAATGAAAAGCATTGGTGCGTCATCCCGTTCACCTTCGCCGATTTTGATGTTGCACGACACCCCCGGGATGAGATTAAGCGCGGTACGCATGGCATCCACTGCCGCTGCATCCGCCAGGTTCTTATCGCCCTGTCCCGCAGCCCGGGCGGCAGCAATCGCTGCGTTTTCTGTTACTTCTAATAATTGCCAGGATAAACTCTTATAGACGTGCTTTATTTCATTTGCGGTCTTTTCAATGGTCATATCTCTCCTTTTCTAACCAGGAATCCACAGCACTTTTCAAATTATACCCCCCTAATTGATCGCGTTTCTCAAATAGTTTCGCCAGCTATAGTTTCGACAAGTTTCGACAGCTAGTTTCGACAGCTAGTCCTATTCTTTTATTGCTGGGTTATAATTTAAACTTGCATTAGAATTATTCACTTACTCAAGGAGAACTCCATGAAGAAACGCACTATCTTTTTATCAATCAGCCTTGCCCTGATGATCCTCCTTTCAGCCTGCGCCAAACCCGCCTCACCAACTGATCAAGCACCAGTTGCCGGAACCGAAGAAGAGGTGCTCTTGGTTTGGGATCAGTTTTACCGCGACGAGGAAAGCAAAGTCATCGAAACCCTCAATGCCGAATTCGAAGCCGCCCATCCAGGCGTCAAGATCCAACGTGAGGTCAAAGTACTGGATGATCTTAGGACTACGGTCAAGCTTGCACTCAGCCAAGCTGATGGTCCTGACGTGGCCCAGATAAATCAGGGTCGCAACGACATGGGTGCCTTGGTGGAAGCCGGGCTCCTGCTGCCACTCAATTCCTACCTTGAAGAATATGACTGGGGCACGGTCTTTTCTACCAGCGTCGCCAGCCGCAACAGCTTTACCGAAGACGGTAAAACTTTCGGCACAGGCAACCTCTACGGTGTCAGTCCGACTGCTGAAGTGGTGGGTGTTTTTTACAACAAGGGTATCTTCAATAAAAATGGCTGGGATGTGCCCACCACCTTTGAAGATTTCGAAGCCTTGCTTGCAGAAATTAAGGCTGCAGGTATCACCCCAATTTCCTTTGGATCGCTAGATGGATGGAACGCCATCCATGAATTCAGCGCTATCCAGCACCTGCTTGTTTCGCTGGATTACATCAACAACCTGACCTATGGCGTCAATAATGTCAGCTTTGACACCCCCGAGAATCGCCAGGCAGCTCAGATTCTATTGGACTGGGCAAACGCCGGTTATTTCAGCGATGGTTTCCCTGGCATCGGTTACGATGACAGCAACAATCTCTTCAAGGCCGGAAATGGCGCTATGACCATCACAGGTTCCTGGCTCGCCCCTGAACTTATGGTCGACACCGACCAGGAATTCGGTTTCTTCCTCTTGCCCCCCTACGAGGGTCAGACTGGTTTGGCTATTGGCGGTGTGGGTATCCCCTTCGCTATCCGCAAAACCTCCGAAAAGCAGGAACTTGCGGCAGAATACCTCAATTGGATGATCAGTCCCCGTGCAGCCGAACTGTGGTCGGAAGCTGGTATGCTCCCGGCCATGGCTCTGCCCGAAGACAGCAAGGTGGACACTAAAAATCTCTTTGGAGAAACACTGAACGCCTGGAATACGATCAACCAGGCTAATGCCGTCGGTCACTACATCGACTGGGCGACTCCTACCTTCTATGACACCCTGGTTGCCGAATTGCAAAAACTTCTTGGCGGCATTTCAACCCCAGCCAATTTCACCGAAGCAGTCGAGGCTGATTACGCAGCTTACCTGCAGTCCCAATCGAAATAAACCCTAAACAAAAGACCGGGTACTTAGCGTTCCGGTCTTTTTTATTTATCTATGGCGAATGTGACGAAAAAGTATCCTGGAGAATCGCGTTGGAAGGGCTGGTGGTACCTCCTTCCGGCTTTGTTGGTGTATCTCCTGTTTACTTTTTTACCCATTCTCGAAACCATTCGCAGTAGTTTCTACCAGTGGGATGGGTTCAGCCAGAATAAGGTCTGGATCGGACTCGCTAATTATGTTGAGTTATTTTCAGACCCCAAGTTTCACAATGCCTTACAAAACAACCTGATTTTTGTGATTTTCTACAGCCTCATCCCGATCCTGATCGGGCTCTTTCTGGCTTCCATGCTTAGCCGACGCCCCATTCCTGGTTTTGCCTTCTTTCGTACCGCGCTTTTTCTGCCCCAGGTTATCAGCATGGTGGTTGTCGGCGTCATCTGGCGCTGGATGTTCAACCCGACCTTTGGGCCTATCAACAGCTTACTTCGCCAGATTGGTCTGGATGTTTTCGCGATCAGCTGGCTGGGGGATTTCACCTGGGCCTTGCCTGCCGTAGGAAGTATCGGCACGTGGGTGCAATACGGCTTTTGCATGGTCCTCTTCCTGGCGGGAATGCAGCATATCCAGGATGAGTATTACGAAGCCGCCAGCCTGGATGGTGCCAATGCCTTCAAGCAATTTATTCACATCACCGTGCCCGGGCTTCGTTCCGAGATTGCCGTCGCCCTGGTAACCACCATTATCGCAGCCTTGCGCGTCTTCGACCTGGTCTACACCACCACCCGAGGTGGACCAGGTGAAACAACCATGGTCACCGGCTTTCTTATCTATCGTGCCGCCTTCACCAACAACCGCATCGGCTATGCCGCTGCCATAGCGACGGTTCTGACCCTGATTATTCTCGTCATTTCATTATTCATTCGCCGCTATCAGCAGCAAGGGTCTGAGGAGAGCGCGTGAAGTATCCCTGGAAGAATCTCCTGCCCCGCTACCTCATCCTGATTGTGTTCATGCTTGTGGTGCTTGTCCCCATCTGGGGCATGTTCACCAGTGCTTTCAAGACCAGCACTGAAGTGATGGAAGGACCCTTTTCGCTTCCGAGCGATTGGAGCCTCTATAATTTTGAACAGGCATGGCGCGTAGGTCGGTTTAATATCTTTTTCAAAAACAGTGTCGTCGTCGCAACTGCGGTCGTCATTTCCAGCGTTTTTCTTTCAACGCTCAGCGGTTATGCCTTTGGCGCCCTGCCCCTTCCGGGAAAAAGTTGGCTTTATCCTCTCATTCTCATCGGCTATATGGTGCCCTTTGAAGCCGTCATCATCCCCCTCTACAACCTGATGGACACCTTCGGAATAACCGACACACTCTGGGCGCTGATCCTCCCCCAGGTCGGACTGAGCGTGTCTTTTGGCACGATGTGGATGTCTTCATTTTTTGAGAATACTCCCGGGGAATTAACCGACGCTGCCACGATCGACGGTTGTTCCAGGTGGCAGACGCTTTGGTACATTCTCTGGCCAATCGCGAAACCCGCTGTTACTACGCTGGTCGTGCTGATTTTTATGTGGACCTGGAACGAGTTTCTCCTCGCCCTCGTCATGGTGCAAAATGAAGCCCTGCGTACCCTGCCAGTGGGTCTGGCTTTCTTCCAGGGCAAGTACACTGCCAATATTCCCCTCATGGCAGCCGGGGCGATTATCGTCGCTTTACCGACTATCCTGATTTATGTCCTCTTCCAACGCTTCTTCATCCGCGGTATGCTCGGCGGCGCAGTAAAAGGCTGATCCTTTTATCCAAGCAAATTTCTATTCCAAAAACAACAGCCTAACTTTTTTTCCTTCTACATTCCCTGTACATCTTTTTGCCTCGCACTCGTTGACTCTCTATAATTGAATAAAAAATTGTAGATGGGAAGCAATGGAAAATTCAAAACAAAACCTACCTTTAACACCTGAAGAATTAATCGCCGACTATCGTCTGGGCTATCGCTCAAGACAAGCTTCCATCATTGGTCGCCGTGAGGTCCTGACCGGCAAAGCCAAGTTCGGCATCTTTGGCGACGGCAAGGAACTCCCCCAACTTGCAATTGCCCGAACCTTTGGCAAGGGCGATTGGCGATCAGGCTATTATCGCGACCAAACCTGGATGATGGCGCTCGATTTGCTCACGCTTGAAGAATTCTTCGCGCAACTCTACGCGCATGCAGACCCTGAATTCGACCCTAACAGTGGTGGTCGCAATATGAACGGGCATTTCTCCACGCAGCTGATCGATGCGGAGGGCAATTGGCTCAAGCAGACTGATCGTTACAACTCATCCGCGGACATCGCCCCCACTGCCGCTCAGATGCCCCGGGCTGTCGGTTTGGCACAAGCTTCAGTGCTCTATCGGAAAAATGCAGAGCTGAAGAAGTTCGATAATTTCAGCCAGAACGGCAACGAGATCACCTGGACCAGTATCGGCAATGCCTCAACTTCTGAGGGTCTTTTCTGGGAAACGGTCAATGCTATTGGCGTTCTCCACGCCCCTGCAATTATTAGCATTTATGACGATGGCTACGGCATCTCAGTACCCAATGAGTTCCAGATGGTGAAAGAAAATATCTCCGCCATTCTGCAAGGTTTTCAGCGTGTGCCTTGCCCCGCTGAGCAGTGCGACCGCGGTTACGACCTCTACCAGGTTCAAGCCTGGGATTACCCTGCGCTGCTGCAGACCTACCAGGAAGCAGCCGACACAGCCCGCAAGTACCACATTCCCGCCCTGGTGCATGTCACCGACGCCACCCAACCCCAGGGGCACTCCACCTCCGGGTCTCATGAACGCTACAAATCCAAAGAACGCCTGGAGTGGGAGTACGATTTTGACTGCCTGCGCCGTTTCCGCCAGTATCTCATCGACAACAACGTCACAACTGACGAGCAGCTAAGCGAGTTTGAAGCAGAAGACAAGAAAACTGTCGAACAAGCCCGCAAACGTGCCTGGGAAAGCTTCCAGGGTCCCATCAAAGAATTTGTCAAGACCACTTCACAAAAGCTTTCGGAACTTGCTGCCAGCGCGTCCGCCCAGAAAGAGGAAATTGAAACCATCAATAATGGGCTCAAAGGCATTCAGGATCCCATCTTTAGTGATGCCGCCTCTGCCATTCACCAGGCGCTTGTTCTGACCAAAGATCAAGCAACTGAAGCACGCAAAGCCTTGGTGGATCTCTCCACCAGCCTGGAAACTGAAAAACAGGCCTACTATGACAGGTTCCTTCTCTCCGACTCTGCCAAATCGCCGCTGAAAGTGAAACCGGTCGAAGCAAAATTCAGCGAAAACTCACCAACCCTGATGGGTTTTGAAGTGCTTAACAAAGCTTTTGATGAAGTTCTTGCCCGCGAGCCACTGATGGTCGCTTTTGGCGAAGATGTTGGCAGTCTTGGCGATGTCAACCAGGCTTTCCGCGGCTTGCAGGAAAAGTATGGTCCTTTACGTGTGTCCGACACTGGCATCCGTGAAGCCACTATCCTGGGTCAGGCCATTGGCTTAGCCCTGCGTGGCTTCCGCCCGATTGCTGAAATCCAGTATCTCGATTATCTGCTTTACGCGCTCCAGATCATGGCCGATGACCTTTCCAACCTGCGCTGGCGCACGGTTGGTCGCCAACAAGCTCCCGTGATTATCCGCACGCGCGGTCATCGTCTTGAGGGCGTCTTCCACTCTGGTTCGCCGATGGCAGGCATCATCAACCTCATTCGGGGCATCCATGTGGCAGTCCCACGCAACATGACCCAGGCGGCAGGTTTTTATAACACCCTCATCGAAGGCGATGATCCCGCCCTGGTCGTCGAAGTCCTGAATGGCTACCGCCTCAAGGAACGCCTGCCAGACAATATTGCCGAATTTAAACTTCCCCTTGGTGTGCCTGAAGTGCTCAGGGAGGGAAACGATTTGACCCTGGTGACCTACGGAGCCACCGTACGCATCGCGCAGAAAGCAGTAGAAAGGCTTGCCCAGGTGGGCGTTGATGTGGAGCTGATCGACGTACAGACGCTTTTACCCTTCGACCTAAATCACAACATCGTCGACTCGCTCAAAAAGACCGCACGGGTGCTCTTCGTGGATGAGGACATGCCCGGCGGTACCACCGCCTACATGATGCAGGAAGTGCTCGAGAAGCAGGGCGGTTACCAGTGGCTGGATTCTGCGCCTCGCACGCTCAGCGCTGCCAACCATCGCCCGGCTTACGGCACCGATGGCGATTATTACAGTAAACCCAACGCGGAAAGCATTTTTAACGCGGCATACGAAATCATGCGGGAAAGCGATCCCAATCGCTTCCCCGCCATTCTTTAGGAGGATCAATGGCTACAAAATTAATCGCCCCCAGACCGGGCGAAGGTGTGGAAGAACTTACAGTGGTTGCCTGGCTCAAACAAGTCGGCGACAAAGTGGAAGAATTTGAATCCGTGGTGGAACTTGAAACCGACAAAGTCGTGACCGAATTCCCCAGCCCGATTTCAGGCACCCTGCTGCGCATCGATGTTGCGGCAGGTGAATCCGTTCGGGTTGGCGAAAATATGGGATGGATCGGCGAACCCGGAGAGTCACTCGAAGAAGAAGAAGAAGAAGAAGAAGCCGAAGAACCCTCCCAGGTTCCCCAAGGGGAAGAAGCTCCGGCTGAAGTGGTTGAGCAGGAAAAACCTGTCCTTGCAGAAAAACCAGCTGCTAAATCAAGCTTCCTGTCCCCGTTAGTTAGAAAAATGCTTGACGACCACCAGCTCAATCCAGACCAGATCCAGGGCACAGGCTCAGGCGGTCGAATTACAAAGCAAGATGTCGAAGCATACCTTGCCAATCCGAAAAAAGAAACTCAAACAGCTCCAGGACCCAAACCGGAACTGAAAGAAAAACCGGTGCAGCCTGCCAAGGCAGCCCCTGTACCCACAGACATCCCCGGCACCCTCATCCCGCACACCTCCACGCGCAAGCAGATTGCTGCCCGCATGGTAGATTCGGTGCTAACCTCGCCCCATGTTCTGACCGTCATGGAAGTGGATATGAGCCGCGTGTTGGCTCACCGCAAGGCAAACAAAGCCAAATTTGCTGCCGACGGGGTTAACCTGACCCTGACAGCCTATTTTGTGGCGGCAATGGCCAAGGCTCTGAGTGAACACAAAATCGTCAACGCCACCTGGACAGATGAAGGCATTTTTACCTTCAGCGACGTCAACATTGGCATGGCGGTTGCGCTGGGTGAAGGCGGGCTGATCGTCCCGGTCATCAAGCAGGTCCAGAATCTTTCTCTGAGGGGCATCGCATCCCAGGTCAACAGCCTGGCAGAACGTGCCCGCAGTAAAAAGCTCTCGCCAGACGATGTCCGTGGAGGAACTTTTACGCTCACCAATCACGGCACGGCAGGCTCGCTGTTTGCCATGCCCATCATCAACCAGCCCCAACTGGGCATCTTGGGCACTGGTGCTATGCAAAAGCGCGCGGTTGTGATCACCGATGAAAACGGCAACGATTCGATCGCCATCCGCCCGATGGTTTATCTCTCACTCGTTTTCGACCACCGCGCGATCGACGGCGAAAGCGGCGATAACTTCCTGGCAGATGTCAAGAAAGCTTTGGAAAACTGGATGGATTAGGTATTTCGTAGGCCGGAATGAACCTGTAGAAGAAATCTTCAAGTTAGATACCCCATAGGTTCACTCCGGCAAAATTGTTCGAGTATAAAACCTGTCAAGGCAAAACATTCATAAAAAACAAGTCCTTTGTTCAAACAAAGTCCTGGCTTTTACTATTGGCTCTTTGGCGGATTACTTTAGATACAACCCTGCCAATTTCATATTTTGGTCGAAACTTATCGTGTAAGTCACATCACTATTTTCATATTTCACCTTTGCGACAACCACAGCATAGGTAACACCACTTTGCGTAGTTCCTGCCATTTTCAGGGTAGAAATCTCCTGGAACGCTCCCGCTCCGTCCAACAGTGCGAAAATCTGGGCTTGCACATCCACGGTTAGCACAACCTTCATTTCCTCAGTCATCAATGCTGTCAGTCCGTTGGCATCGCGCTGGTTGAGCAGATCAATCACATTCTCAGCAGCAGCCCTCACCTCAGCCTCGTCAAAACCTTCGGGCAATTTGGCAGCACATCCGCCCAGCGCTCCAAGGCTTAAAACAGCCAATAAAACAATGGTCAAAACTCTGCACAAACTCGTCTTATTCATGAGAAATCTCCTCTTTGTAATACTTCCTTGAATGGAAAACATAGATCAACGATAAGCCAGCAAACACTGCCACAATGCCTTCCATCGCCAGCACTCCCCAGCCCAATTTCCCAGCTAGTGGTATCAGAGCATCCACCATGCCATGTGCCAGGATTGCCATCAGCAGGTAATGAAACCGTTTGTTGAGTTGGAAACCATTCCAGATCAAAACCGAAAAGCCAACATGCAGCGTAATTGCAAGCAATCGTTCAAACACAGGTACGATCAGAATTGGAAATCCAAGGATGCTGATCGAATCCCAGAATATTGAAAACATCCAAACAGCCTCGCACAAGCCATGTCCCAGGCCAAATATCACGGGTTCTAAAATGTGGGCTCGGGCTGGTTTCAACGCCACGGCTTTGAAAGCAAAGCGACCGCTCTCCTCAAAAATACCCGCGGTCAGTGCGATCAGTATTCCACTAATCAATGGGTAAGACATCGCCAGGAGCAAAAAATCAGGCTCTGTTTGCAACCAACTCAAGAGCGGCACCCGCGTGAATACCTGCGTGATCAGGAAGCAAAGCGCTCCAAGAAAAAACACGAGGACTATACGCCGGGGTGATAGATGTTTCTTGATAGGCTGCGGTGTGTCTGGGATTTCAGTTAACATAAGGTGATTTTATCTCAATATACGATACCGTAGCAGAGTGGGAGGATAATCGATTCGTCGTAGGGCGGTATGCGCCTCATTTGCGCACTCCACCAATAAAAAAAATTTAAGGATGGAAACCAAATAGTCGGAGTGAGACCGCTTTACACCTTTTGCAATCCTACACCTTCCGACGGTCTCATTCCGACCTACCGTTTGTTTAGATAAAAAATTGATCGTAGGGCGGAATGCGCCTCTTTTGCGCACTCCGCCAATAGAAGCACCTTTGTCGGAGTGGGACCGCGTTGGTCTTCTGAAAAATCAAAACCTGCTGGCGGTCTCATTACACAGTTCCGCCGGTACTTCGCCCGACCTACATGTCCCTTAGGCTTTTCCCCTCAACCTCTGATAAAATCAGCCTAAGGAGAATAACATGACACAAAAACAATGGACAAAAACCCCTGAATTTAAGCTTGACCTGCACAAAAAATATTCCGCCATCCTCAAAACGGACCTGGGCGATATCGAAGTTGCCCTCTTCGCCGATAAAGCCCCCAACACCGTCAACAACTTTGTCTTCCTGGCCCGTGAAGGCTACTACGACAACACCATTTTCCATCGTGTTATCAAAGATTTCATGGCTCAGGCTGGCGATCCCACCGGCACCGGTCGCGGCGGACCTGGTTATTCCTTCCGTGATGAATTCGGGGCTGGGCTGAAGCACAGCAAACCCGGTATCCTCTCCATGGCAAACGCCGGACCCAACACCAACGGCTCGCAGTTCTTCATCACCCACGTGCCCACTCCCTGGCTGGACGGCAAACACGCCATTTTTGGTGAGGTTGTCAACGGTCTGGACGTGCTTTTCTCCATTCCAGAGCGCGACCCGATGCGCGTCGGTTCACCCGCTGTGAAATTGCACACCATCGAAATCATCGAAGCCTGATTCCGAAGTCAAAAGGAGAGAATTAATGGCAAATCTGGCGCTTAACGGTTGTTCACTCACCCTTGAAGACCTTGTTCAAGCCGCAAGAAATCCCAACACCGAAATCACCCTCGCTCCTGAAGCCATCCCCTGTATCCAGCGGGCGGCAGATGCGGTTGCGAAGTTCGTCAGCGAAGGGCGCATTGCCTATGGCATCACCACCGGCTTTGGCGCTTTCAAGGATCGCCTGATCCCGCCTGAAGACGTGGAAAAGCTGCAGGAAAATATCATCCTCAGCCACGCCGTAGGCACAGGTTCTGAGTTGCCGGCAGAAGTCGTGCGCGCGATGATAATCATCCGTACCAACACCCTCGCCAAGGGCCACTCCGGCATCCGCCTTGAGACTCTGCAGCTGATGCTCTCTCTCCTCAACAAAAACATCCTGCCAGTCATCCCATCGAGGGGTTCTTTGGGAGCCAGTGGCGACTTGGCCCCGCTTGCCCATATGGCGCTGCCGCTCATCGGGCAAGGTGAGGTGCATTTTCAGGGTCAGGTCAGACCTTCCGCTGAAGTCTTGCAGGAACACGGGTTGAAACCAATCAAGTTGAGCGCTAAAGAAGGGCTTGCCCTGACCAACGGCACCACCCTTATGACAGCTATCGGTGCTCTGCAGGTTTATGATGCACAGGTCATTTTGAGGTCCGCCAACTGCGCTGCTGCGCTTTCGCTTGAAGCCCAAAATGGCACTTTACGCGCCTATTCCCCCCAGATCCACGCCAGCCGTCCGCAGGCGATGCAAGCCGAAACCGCCGTCAACCTGCTCGAATTACTGGCTGGCAGTGAACTGACCCGCCCGGACAACTCCAAGAATGTTCAGGATGCCTACACCCTGCGCTGCGTACCGCAAGTACATGGCGCGGTGCACAGCGCTATTAACTACGCGCAAAAGGTCATTGTAACAGAGCTTAACTCCGTTACTGATAACCCTTTGCTTTTCTTTGACGAAAATGACGACGTCACGATCCTTTCCGGCGGCAACTTCCACGGTGAGCCTCTGGCGCTGGCGATCGATTTCCTCTCAATCGCCATGACCGACCTTGGTAACATCTCCGAGCGGCGTATCGCCAAGCTGATCGACAATCACCCTGAGCACTACCCCTCCTTCCTGGCTGCCCACGGCGGGCTGAACTCAGGCTTCATGCTTTTGCAATATACTGCCGCTGCCCTGTGCTCAGAAAACAAGACTCTCGCCCATCCCGATAGCGTCGATTCCATCTCCTCTTCAGGCAACGTGGAAGATCATGTATCAATGGGCGCCAACGCCGCCTTACACTGCCAGCAGATTGTTGAAAATGTGCGCACAGTCATCGCCATCGAGTTGATGAGTGCCGCACAGGCCATTGATTTCAGACTGCAAAATAAACCGGATGCAAATATGGGTCAGGGCACATCAAAGGCTTATCACGCAATTCGTGAAGTCGTGCCTTTCTATAAACAAGATGCCTATGTAAAACCAAGCATGGATGCGGTCACTGAGATGGTAAAACAAGGCAAATTCAGTGTCATTTCGCATCTATAAAATTTTCTGACTCAAATAATCGAGCTACCAGACGCCTGCAATCCTGAATCCACACTCAGGGCAGACGCCCTCATTTAATTCCACAATCGCGTCCCCATATCCCATCCGCCGGACAACGCGCTTGCCGCAGTTCGGGCAGTCAGTGTCAGTGGAGGTCATTAAATTCCCTCCATAAACATACCTCAATCCTGCCTTGTGTCCCACATCGATCGCATGGAATATCGTCTTTGCCGGTGTCGCAGGGATCTCGTGGAAGTGTAGCTGCGGAAAGTAGCGGCTAATATGCCAGGGCACATCCGGGCTGAGTTTCGTCGCGATAAACTCCGCCACACCCTGCAGTTGCGTCTCATCATCGTTGATTCCAGGTATCAGCAGCGTGGTCACTTCCAGCCATACTCCCGCCTTGTGCAGAGCCACGCAAGCATCCAACACTGGCTGCAAGTGTCCAGCGGTGTATTTCCGGTGGATGCTTTCATCAAAGGCTTTTATGTCAACATTAGCAGCGTCCAGCGTCGGGATTGTCAATTCAAGCATCTCAGGGGTCATGTAACCGTTGGTGATGTAAATAGTTTTCAAACCTGCATCGTGTGCTAATCGGCTGACATCCAGGTTATATTCTAAAGAAATCGTGGGTTCTGTATATGTAAAAGCAACACTCTGGCAGCCAGTTGCGATTGCCGCCTCCACCACACGCTCTGGAGGTGTATAAGGTAATCTGCCAGGCTCATTAGAAGGCGAGATCTGCGCGATATCTTCGTTTTGGCACCACTTGCAGCGAAAGTTGCATCCCGGTGCAGCGATAGAATAGCTCAAACTTCCAGGCAAAAAGTGGTACAGCGGTTTTTTTTCGATCGGGTCCACGTGAGAGGCTACCAAGCGGCCGTGACTCAGGCTGAAGAGCTCTCCCCCGCGGTTTTCTCGCACCTTGCAAAATCCCTTTTGCCCGGGGCTGATCACACACCTGTGCGCGCAAACCTCACATCGGACTTTTCCATCCGCTAATTGGCTCGCCAATAATGCGGGGTTATCTGACATTGCAACCTCCAGGATAAAAAACCTGGTCTGCTCGCGCAGACCAGGTCGGGTATATTCTACGCGCCGTACTTTTCCAGCCTTCCAGCAAGCGCCAGCGCGAGTGGCATCAGCTCGTTCGCGTCAAAGCGCGAGCCCAGACTGCCCTGGATGCAGGCGCGCTCGCCAAAACTGGTAATACCATCCGGGCGGGCATCCTTCGCATATAACAAAGTTGGAATGGGATGCCAGGAATGTGATTTCAATTTGGCAGGGGTGGAATGGTCACCAGTGATGATCACCACGTCAGGGTCCAAAACCAGGATGCGCGGAAGCAGGGCATCCACTTCCTCAATAATATGCACCTTACCGTCAAAATTACCATCTTCGCCATAACTGTCAGTTTTCTTGATATGCACGAAGAAGAAGTCATAATCGTTCCAGTTTTCCTCAAGCATGCTGATTTCATCGGACATCGACTCAGCGGGCGGCATCACGGTCATGCCTACCACCTTCGAAACGCCGCGATACATCGGGTACATCGCGATCGCCAGCGACTTAATGCCCCACACATCCGGGAATTTCGGCCAGGCTGGCATGCCGGCAAACCCGCGCAGCACAAAGCTGTTGGCTGGGTATTCATCTTTCAGGATCTCATTTCCCTGACGGACAAACTCGCGGATCAGCTCGGCGGTATGCTCTGCCGCGGGGCTGGTAGCAGTGGCAACATTCGCTTTCTTTCCGACAGCTTGTGGATCGGTATCCGACACGTCGCCGCTGAGCCCTTCGCCCCGCAACACAAAGACGAAACGATATTCCTTCTCAGGCGTCAAAAAGAGCTCAACCCCAGGCAAATCAACATTCTCTTTCAGCAGATTGCACAGCCGCTCACCCACCTCAGTTGGGATGCGCCCCGCCCGCCGATCGGTGATCACACCATTTTCATCTACGGTGCAGAAGTTGCCCCGGGCTGCCACATCGTTCGGACCCAGGTCAAAGTCCACACCCAGCGCGCTCAAAACACCACGCCCAATCTCGTATTTCACCGGATCATAGCCAAACAGCCCCAGGTGCGCCTGCCCGCTGCCGGGAGTGATCCCATAAGGCACCGAATGATGCAGACCCAGGGAGGACTTCGCCGCCAGCGCCTCCATATTCGGGATATGCGCAGTCTCAAGCTCTGTCTTGCCTTCGGGTGTGAGGGGCAGACCACCCAAACCGTCCATCACAAGCATCACAATCTTGCCTTTCGCGTCTTCTTTCAAAAGTGGTTTGATCAATTCAAAATCCATGTTTTTCCTCCGGTTAGTTTTTAGTTTTATCGGACCAACCCGCAAAATATATGGATGCACGGTCAAGCCCGCTCAGTATCATTCAGTAATTTCCAGGTCCATGTCGTTTAGCAGTTCCAGCATGCGGATCACCGCGGAATTGTCCAGATCGCCTTCTCCCAGTGCCACCATCCCGTTAAAGAGCTGGCTGTTGAGCGCTGTTCCGGGCAAAATTGCCTGGTAATCGCGCGCGGTATCCATGACAATATTCAGATCTTTTGCCTGTAACCTGGATTTGAAACCAGGCGTTCGGTTGCCTGCCAGCAACCGTTGTGGTTTTACGTCCAGCGTCCAGCACTGCGCTGCCCCGCCTCGGATGGCTTCGATCACCCTGCCAACATCCACACCGGATTTCTGCGCGAAGAGCATCAGCTCTGCCTCCGCCACCATCTGCGCTGCCACCATGATCTGGTTGGCTGCCTTTGCCACCTGTCCTGCGCCGGCATCGCCCACATGCGTGATCTTCTTGCCGATCGCTTCCAAAACCGGCATCACTTTTTCGAGCGCTTCAGCTTCGCCGCCAACCATGATGGCGAGCGTGCCGTTCTTCGCGCCAATATCGCCGCCGCTCACGGGTGCGTCCAGCGTGCTCACACCAAGCTCCTGAAAGCGCCAAAAAATCTCACGGCTGGCTGAAGGCTTGATGGTTGAGTTATCCACCACGATCATACCCGGGTGAGCGCCATCGATGACGCCGTTCTCACCAAATAGAATTTGAAGAACATCAGGAGTGTCCGAGAGATTGGTAAAGACGACTTCGGTGCGGCTGGCGACCTCGGCGGGAGTGTCTGCCCATTTTGCGCCTGAATCAAGCAGCCCTGCAGCTTTTGAGCGCGTGCGGTTGAAAACAGTCAGCGGGAAACCTGCTTTGAGGATGTTCATTGCCATGGGTGCACCCATGGTGCCAAGACCAATGTAACCAATTCTCATTTTTGTCATAGCGTAGCGTCCTCCGTCGCGCTAATTATAGCCAGTTTACGGGCAAAATACTTGAGAATGGAAGGTTTGATCCAGAAATTATAGATAACACTATCGCGACGCGATGTAATACTATCTGTGAAGATCGACTTCTTGAGAAAACCTGCAGCTTTCCCAACACCTCCACAAGCGATCGAAACATCGTGTTGGGACTCCCCCTGGGAAAGTTGGATCCCACCGTGTAGCGGACGAGAGACGGATGAGAATGCCTGCGTTTAGTGAAGAGAGTATCTTTTCTCTTACTCGGTATCACGAGCTTGAAACCCTCTATGCAACCCTGACTGGTAGGGGCGAAGCATCCAAAACTAACTTCTCAGATGTAGACAAGTAAATTCTTTCATAGATGCTTCGCCCTCAAGCCTGATAAAACAACACCTTCCTCTGCCAGAACCTAAGTCCTTCGATTTTCAGGTCTAACCAGCCAGGTTAGAATTGAGAACTGAGGAAAACCTAAACAAAACCCCAGTCCCACCTTTTATTCGCACCTTGACAACAGCCTTGACAACAGCCCAAACTGTGCTAACATAGTAACTTGTAATTGGTAGTTTGCTTCAAAATGCTAGTCATCCGGATCCAAACCCCCAGTAATTCAAACCAAATTAGTTTTAGATCATAGGAGATCAATTAACATGGCAGAACGTCAAATCGGAACCGTCAAATGGTTCAACAGTGAAAAGGGTTTTGGTTTCATTACCCCAGAGTCGGGTGCAAAGGATGTCTTCGTGCATTACAGCGCCATCACCGCCGCAGGTTACAAAAGCTTGCAGGAAAATCAATCCGTGGAATTCACGGTCACTGCCGGCCCCAAAGGCCCCCAGGCCCAGGATGTAACCATTCTTTAGTCTTACTAAAGTGACATCTGAAAAGGCTGATCCAATCGGGTCAGCCTTTTTTTATTAACAATCAAATGCAGACTGCCCTGCCCCAACGAAGTTGTGGGTGCATCCCGCAGGCTTTGGGGTCGGTATTGCCGGGGGGGGGGAGAGAAAGTGCATTGCCTGCCCCGTGCTCTGTTTGCGGGGTGCAACGATTTTTGCTGTGTCATTTTTGCACTTTCTCGGGAGGCGTAGGTCGGGTGCCTGCGCCCGCCGTAAACCGGACAGATAAGCAATTTATCTGTCATTGCGAGGAACGAAGCAATCTAAACTCTTCGCCCACCTGGACTGTGTGACTTCCAAAACGAGGCTTGTGCTCTGCCTGCATTTTAGATTGCTTCGCAAAATAGGCTCGCAATGACAGATTAAAACTTGAGAAAGTGCATTGCCTGCCCCGTGCTCTGTTTGCGGGGTGCAAGGTTTTTTGCTGTGTCATTTTTGCACTTTCTCGAAATTGAGGGGGGTCTCTTACAAAAATTGGATTGGGTATAATAAGGAAGAGTGAGAGTGAAATTCTCCTTCAGAAAGGATTGGAAATGGCTAAAGAATGGAAAAATACTAAAGAGTATTTCATTACTTACGGCATTTTGATAAACGCTGCTAAACACTCAGGTTTGGCAACCTATCAGGAAATCGCTCAAGCTTGTGGTCTTCCAACCACTGGTAACTATATGGGTTCTGTTGTTGGAGGCATTCTAGGAGCAATATCAAAAAATGAATTAGAACAGGGTCGCCCGTTTTTAAGTGCACTAGCAGTGGGCATCAGCGGCAAACCAGGTCCTGGATTTCTTGATTGGGCAAAGGAATTGAATGCGGCGAGTGAAAATCAGGACGAAGAAGATTTCTTTTTACAAGAATGCAAGAAAATCTATGAGGCATGGAAAACGCCTTACCGAGTCAGCACAAGCAAGATTTAACAGGATCTGAGATGCCTAATTTTGAAACAAACCCTAAACAGCTAAAGAAAGATCTGCTTAATCTGATTGATGTTCGTGATATGGCTTTGCCTGATTTTCAACGAGATTTCGTATGGCAGCCACGACAGACTCAGGAGTTGATCATATCGCTTTCAAAAAGTTTCCCCGCAGGGAGTCTACTCCGTATCGAAAGTGACAAACCCATGTTCCAGCCTCGCGCATTTGCTGGGGCACCTGCTTTAGATGGCCATAGGCCAAAATACTTAGTCCTTGATGGTCAACAACGGTTAACTTCACTCTATCAGGCTCTATATGGAACAGGTGATTACCTGTTTTTCGTTAATTTGAAGGACTTAGTTGATGGTAAAGGGATTGAAGAAGCATTTTTCTATGAAAGACGCGATCGAGCTATTTTGCGATTTGGGTCGATAAAAGCCCAAGCAGAGAATAGGATATTACCATTAAGCGTGCTCTTCGGTGGCGAAGGATTTCATGCTTGGCTCGATGAGATCGAAGAGATGCTCGATCAGGATGAGAAATCTAAAGGCCTGCCCGCTGATGAAAGAAAAGCAATTCGCAACCAATATGATAATTTTGTCGCGCCGATTGTGAGTTATGAATTTCCGGTTGTGACTTTAACCAATGACCCCTCCCTTGAAGCAGTTTGTACGATTTTTGAGACATTAAATAACACAGGTGTCCGCTTAAGCGTGTTTGATTTACTATCCGCCCGCTATTTTGCAGAAGGTTACAACTTACGGGAATTATGGGAAAAGGCACTAGCAACGACGACATACCTGGATCTGTATAATATTGACCCATATTACATACTTCAAGTTATTTGTTCTAAGACAACAAATTCTGTCAAGCGAAATGATGTTTTGAATTTAAAAGCACCTAAAGTTGTCGCAGCATGGGAAGATGCGATTTGGGGCATGGAAGAGTTCCTAAACATGCTCTATCGTGAGTGTGGCGTACTTACACCCGAGTTGCTCTCTTATAATACGATCGTTATCCCTGCAGCGGCCATATTTATGAGAAATAGACATCTAAAGGGTGTGGCATTAGTTAACTTTCGCCCTAAAATTAAGCGATGGTATTGGTGTTCCGTTTTTGGACAAACATACGAGTCCAGCCCGACCTCGCAGGCAATAGTAGACATTTCTCAATTTCAAATTTGGCTTGAAGGTGGAGAGGCACCACAGAGTGTTGCTAATTTCACTTTCAATTCAAGTGATCTCTACAAAATTACGTCAAAACAAAGGGCTGTATATCGTGGGTTAATGTGTTTAGTGTTGAGAACACCTTCCCTTGATTTTCATACAACTCAACCAATAACTACTGCATTAATTAAGCAGAGTGGTATAGATGACCACCACATATTCCCCAAAGCTTACCTGGCTGAATCAAGCCAAGGTAATACTCGCTTTGATTCGAACGAGGTCGATTGTGTATTGAACCGCACACTAATTGATAAAGAGACCAATCAAAGAATCGGAAAAAACCCGCCCTCAGTTTACCTGAAGGCAATTGGTGACCACCTCAAGGACCATTCAGGGGATCCTTCCGTATTAGAGCGGATATTGGCCTCGCACCATTTGCCACCAGAACCTGATTCCCCGTTATGGAGAGATGATTTTGTAGGTTTTTGCTTAACCAGAGAGACTATGTTGAAGACTCTAGTAGATCAGGCAGTGATCAATGGTTAGTAAGCAAAGAAGGTTTGTAATCATAATTAAGTATTGATGAGTTGAACCATTGGAGGGTGTAAAGTCTTGTCAGACAAACAAGTCAAATCCAAGCAGCGGGTAGCTGATCACGGAGAGGTATTCACTTCTGAGCGTGAAGTCAATGCCATGTTGGATCTGGTCAAACAAGAAACCGAACGCATCGACAGCCGTTTTCTCGAACCTGCCTGTGGGGACGGCAACTTTTTGGCGGAGATCCTGCGCCGAAAATTAACTGTCGTCAAAAAGCAATACGGCAAAAGCCCCAGCGATTATGAAAAGTACGCCGTCCTGGCAGCCACCAGCATCTATGGCGTTGACATATTACAAGACAATGTGGACGAATGCCGAAACCGCATGTTTGAAATCTGGGATAAGGAATACACTACTGTTCTCAAAAAGGAGGTCAACCAGGATTGCCGCGATGCGGTCAGGTTCATCTTTCAGCGCAACATTCTTTGTGGCGACGCGTTGACCCTCAAAGCTGCTGATGGTCAGCCTATCATCTTCTCGGAGTGGTCACTGGTCTCTGGGCCTCTGCTTAAACGTCGTGACTTCCGCCTGGATGAAATGCTTGATGGGCATACCGAACAGATGACCATCTTCATGGATGGTTGGGAGTTCGACCCGGAAATCCAGGCTTTCATTCCAACCCCCATCCGGGAGTATCCCCCCACCGATTACAAGCGAGTCCATAATTATGCCGAGTGACTTCTATACCAACACCTACAATCCAGACGTGCTATCCTGCCTGGCGAATCTTTCCAACGACGAGGTCTTCACCCCGCCCGAGATTGCCAATCAGCTGCTGGACCTGCTTCCGCAGGAACTATTTAAGAGCCCCGAAACAAAATTTCTCGACCCGGCTTGCAAGTCGGGAGTCTTCCTGCGGGAGATCGCCAAGCGCTTGTTGAAAGGATTGGAGCCAGATTTCCCGGATTTGCAGCAGCGGATTGATCACATCTTTCAGCAGCAGCTTTACGGCATCGCCATCACCGAGCTCACCAGCCTGCTTTCAAGGCGGGGAGTTTACTGCAGCAAGTACCCCAACAGCATCTATTCCGTAACGGCTTTTAATGACGCTGAGGGTAACATCCGCTTCAAGCGTATCCAGCACCAGTGGAAAGATGGCCGCTGTGTCTTCTGTGGTGCGTCGCAGAGCCAGTATGACCGCGGTGAAGCCCTCGAATCCCATGCTTATGAATTAATTCATGTAAACAAACCTGAGGAGATTTTCAAAATGAAATTTGATGTGATCATTGGAAATCCACCATATCAACTTAGCGATGGGGGTAATGCAGCGAGTGCAATTCCAATTTATCAAAAATTCGTTGAGCAAGCAAAAAAATTAAATCCACGTTTCATAACCATGATAATTCCATCAAGGTGGTTTGCAGGTGGTAAAGGATTGGATAGTTTTCGCGCTGAAATGTTATCCGATAGTAGGATTCGCGAAATCACTGATTACCTCAACGCTGCAGATTGTTTTCCTGGAGTTGAAGTAAAAAGCGGTGTCTGCTATTTTCTTTGGGACCGCGATGATAGGGGTTTATGTAAGGTTACAACACATTATAGTGGCGGGAAAACTAGTACAGCAATAAGACCTCTATTGGAAGAAGATGTTGACGTTTTTATTCGCCACAATGACGCGTTAACAATTTTAAAAAAAGTTATAAAACATCGGGAACGAACGTTTGATAAACTAGTAAGCTCTAGAAAGCCTTTTGGTTTTCCCACTAACTATACTGGTGTCCAGAATAATTCTTCAGACACCGTGGCTTTGTACGAGCATGGGAAAATAACATATGTATCTACATCCTCTATAGCACGAAATTTAGACTGGATAAACAAATATAAGATATTTATGTCTAAGGCATACAATGCTGGAGACAATTACCCTCATCAAATAATAAACAAGCCAATTCTAGCTAGCCCTAACACCTGCTGTACTGAGACATATATAGTCATTGGCCCATTTGATTCCAAGGTTATCGCACTGAATGTTGTGAGTTACATCGAGACTAGATTCTTTCGTTTCCTTGTATTTCTAAGAAAAATCTCTCAAGATGCAACAAGTAAAGTCTATTCGTTTGTCCCAATGCAAGACTTTTCTAAATCTTGGACTGATGAGGAACTCTACGCAAAGTATGGTCTGACCGAAGACGAGATCTCATTTATCGAATCCATGATCAAACCCATGGATGCAAGCGCAGGTCAAGACGATGCCGAGTAAAGATTTCTTCCCCCAACGCCCTGAGTCGCACCCGATGGTCTACGCCTACTCGGATAACAATCCGCAATACCCGGGCTTGTTGAAGGCAAGTTATGCAAAAATATCAATGAACAGCGCTTTCATCGAAAGCGTGATTAGCTCAACAAAATCAAATGGTGGCGATGATGACTAAGATTTCCGTTCGTTTTTTTGGCGACAGTGAAGTCCGCGCTGTCTGGGATGAAGGAAAGTCAAAATGGTGGTTTAGCGTGGTGGATATCATCGGCGTTCTCACCGACAGCAAAAACCCACGCAAATACTGGTCTGTTCTAAAAACGCGTTTAAAACGAATAAATCCGCAGTTGACTACAAATTGTAGTCAACTGAAATTGACCGCTCGTGATGGAAAGAAGTATGCCACTGACTGCTTGCTCCAGGAGGATGTGATCGCGCTGGTCGAAAATGTTCCGAGCAAGAAAACACCTGAGTTCATCAAATGGTTCATCTATAGTGAAGAAACCATCGATGGCAAGAGCAAGACGAAGGCTTATGCGTTATTTGACAGTTCCCTATACAGCGCGTTGGAAGTCGGTACGGTGAACGGATTGCAGCAAATTCACGCTTACCTGTTCGGTGGTCTGTATGATTTTGCGGGGCAAATCCGAACCAGGAACATTGCCAAAGGCGGCTTTCAATTTGCCTCAGCTCAATTTTTGCAGGAAACGCTCAAGAAAATCGAGAAAATGCCAGAAAACACATTCGATGACATCATTGATAAATATGTGGAGATGAATGCTGCCCATCCGTTTATGGAAGGCAACGGCAGAAGCACGCGCATTTGGCTTGACTTGATTTTGAAGAACAACTTAAGGGTCTGCGTGGATTGGAGCCTCGTCCCCAAGAAAGCATATCTTAGCGCAATGGAACGCAGCGTGACGGATACCGCACCGATCAAGGCGCTGCTCTCTACTGCCTTGACTGATAGGATAAATGACCGCGAAGTGTTTATGAAGGGTGTGGATTATTCATACTATTACGAGCAGGTGGACGAAATAACAGAGGTTGAGAGCGATGAGTAGAGACTTCTTCCCCCAGCGCTCAGGTTCGCACCCGAAGGTCTATGCCTATTCAGACAGCAACCCGCAATATGCAGGCTTGCTGAAAGTGGGCTACACCGAAAAAGACGTTGAAAAACGGGTTGCCAATCAATATCCCACCAAACGTCCGGATGGTTTGCTCCCCTACAAGATCGTCCTGGCAGAGTCGGCTATGCGCGAGGACGGCACCTGCTTCACCGATCATGATGTTCACCGCATCCTGCACAAGAAACGCGTCATGAACGTTGGCGGTGAGTGGTTTCGCTGTACCCCCGAGGAAGTAAAAGCAGCTGTCATCGCTGTCAGGACTGGCACTACCAATCTTGAGAACCGCACACGTACCTTTACCATGCGCCCTGAACAAAAAGAGGCTGTCGACAAAACCGTTGAATATTTCGCTTCAGCCAAAAATGACCAAGCTGACCACGCCCCCAAATTCCTATGGAATGCCAAGATGCGCTTCGGCAAGACCTTTGCCGCCTACCATCTGGCCAAGCGCATGGGACTCAAGAAAGTGTTGGTGCTGACCTTCAAACCAGCCGTTGAAGCCGCCTGGGAAGAAGACCTGAACACCCATATTGATTTTGAGGGTTGGCAGTTCATCTCCAATAAAGATGCTCATAACAGCAAGCTCAACATGGATGAAGAGTATGCTGCGGCTGATAAAAGCCGACCGATCGTGTGTTTTGGGTCATTCCAGGATCTGCTCGGCACAAATGATTCTGGTGGAATCAAGGTAAAAAACGAATTTATCCACGCCAGCAACTGGGATCTGGTTATCTTTGACGAATACCACTTCGGAGCCTGGCGTGAAAACGCCAAAAATTTGTTCCAGCGTCCGGATGAGGATGAAGACTACGACTTTGACCTGGAAAAATACAAAAAAGAAGAGGCCGACAACGCCTGGAACGAAACATTTTTGCCCATCACCACTTCCTATTACTTGTTCCTCTCCGGCACGCCTTTCCGCGCCATCAACAGCGGTGAATTCATCGAGGATCAGATCTACAACTGGACCTATTCTGATGAGCAGCGTGCCAAGGAAGCCTGGGGTGACAGCCCGGATAACCCCTACGCCGCTCTTCCACGGATGGTCATGCTCACCTATCGCATCCCGGACAGCATTCGTCAGATTGCTTCGCAAGGAGAGTTTAACGAATTTGATTTGAATGTCTTTTTCTCCGCCAAAGGCAAGGGGGCTGAAGCAAGATTCGTCTACGAGAACGAAGTACAAAAATGGTTGGACTTGATCAGAGGGTCCTACTTGCCTGCCAGCGTGGACGACATGAAGTTGGGGCAGGACAAGCGCCCGCCTATGCCTTACGCGGACACCCGCTTATTGAATGTACTCTCGCATACCTTTTGGTTCCTGCCTAATGTGTCTTCCTGTCATGCCATGCACAACCTGCTGAAGCAGAAACAGAACGCCTTTTTCCACGATTATAAGGTCAATGTCTGTGCAGGATCCCAGGCTGGCATCGGTTTAAACGCGCTTGCCCCGGTCAAGAAGTCCATGCGCGACCCACTAAAGAGCAAAACTATCACGCTTTCCTGCGGCAAGTTGACCACTGGCGTGACCGTCAGGCCGTGGACGGGCATCTTCATGCTGCGAAATCTTAAAAGCCCTGAAACATACTTCCAGGCAGCGTTTCGCGTGCAAAGCCCATGGGAAATTACCACAGGTGCGGGCACTACCGAAATTATGAAGCACGAATGTTATCTGTTCGACTTCGCCCTTGATCGCGCCTTGAAGCAGATCTCAGATTACAGCTGCCGCCTCAACGTCAACGAAAGCAATCCTGAAATAAAAGTAGCCGAGTTCATCAACTTCCTGCCGGTATTGGCCTATGATGGCAGCAGCATGCGTCAGATCAATGCCCAGGATGTGCTGGACATTGCCATGGCCGGTACTTCTGCGACGTTACTTGCCAAACGCTGGGAGTCCGCGTTGTTGGTCAACGTGGATAACGAAACCCTCTCCCGTTTGATGGCTAATCAAGAAGCCATGGATGCCTTGATGCGAATTGAAGGATTCCGAAGTTTGAATTCGGACATTGAAACAATCATCAACAAATCTGAAGCGGTCAAGAAGGCCAAAAAAGAAGGCGATGGAGAACGCACACCTAAAGAGAAAAAAGAACTGACTGCGGAGGAAAAAGAATACAAATCCAAGCGCAAAGAGATCCAGGAAAAACTGATCAAATTCGCTACTCGGATTCCGATCTTTATGTACCTGACCGATTATCGAGAACGCTCACTAAAGGACGTGATCACACAACTTGAGCCGGCTTTGTTTAAGAAAGTCACAGGTTTGGATGTAAAAGACTTCGAACTGTTGGTGTCTTTGAATGTGTTCAATGGTTCTTTGATGAACGATGCCATTTTCAAGTTTAAGCGCTATGAAGATTCAAGCCTGTCATACACTGGTATCGACAAGCATGCCGAGGATGAAAGTGTCGGTGGTTGGGATACGGTAATAAAGCGCGAAGAATATCAAACGCTGTTCTACAACCAGCAAGCTACTTTGCAAGCTCCAGCCAGGTCAGTAAACGAGCTGCCCGATATTCCCTATTCTGTCGATGATTATGAAGAAGATGAAGTCGAAGAAGTCGAAGTCGCTCCAGGACCGAAGCCGGTCACCTCGGAAAAGCCTAAACCGCTACCCAAAGCAATGCCTGAAAAGCCTGATCTGATCACAGCCGCCTTTGGTGTTAAGTCTCCCATCCCACCCAAGGTTGAAAAACCAAAATTCGAAGTTCCCAGGGTCACTGTTGGAATGGAAGTAGAGCACGATACCTTTGGAAGGGGCAAAGTGATTGAATTCCGGGATGGCTTGATCACGGTCGCGTTTGAACAAGGCCAAAAACGATTCGAGTTCCCAAGTGCATTTGAAAACGGATTTTTGAAGGTGTAGAAAAGGGCGAGGAGATCTAAAAATGAAAAAATGCTATTGGTGTGCAGAAGAAATTCAGGACGAAGCAAAAATCTGCAGGTATTGCGGGAGGGATGTAGTTGACCCAACCTCTGGTCCCCATGAAAGTGTAAAAAATGATACTTTATTTCAAATCTCGACAAAACCTGGAGACAGCATACCTTCTGGATTTCCTCCTGGACGACAAACCGAAGTTTTACCACAGCAGGAGACGCAAGAATTACCACCCCTAAAGTGGCATCAAAACTTATTTGTGAGAGCCATCTTTTTTGGCTTAGCAATGGGATTTGTACTGTCAAAGCTGATTAATATCGTTATTTATTTTGTGTTTTACTTGGTTATTGGCGGCACTTGGCGACTTCTTAACGAGGATAGCATTGAAACGAACCAAGGAAAACGGCAAGCAATTTTGGGAGGTGAGTTATTCATTGTAGTTGTTGGAAGTTTCTTAATAATTGTGGTCTTGTCCACCTTTATAAATTAGTAAGTAAAAAAGCTAGGTTGACTAACGGATAAATCAAATTGCTGTCTTGGAAAACCGGTAAGAGGATTGTTTCGCGATCCACTATTTTTTGTTCAAGCTCAAGCGTTGTGGCGAGGACGGGGGTGAGGTGACGAGGTTTTGCGTTTTTGACACATACAAAAAAACGCAAAAGCGCAAAAGCTCACCCTTTTACCTCCTCCACCCACCGATATCGCAATCCTCCCTGCATGTATTCTGCCTCCACCCCCACCACGCTCCTCAAATCCGCAAATGCCTGCGCCAGCCAACCAACCCCCTCCAGCGCAGCGATGGTCGTAGATCCTTGAAGCGTAGCGAAAAGGAGTAGGGGGAATTAAAGGGGCGAAGTCCCCGGAGCTTGCGGAGGGGAGTGGGTCCTTGAACTTTTCCATCATCATACGTTTGCAAAAGCTCACTCCTTCACCCACCGATAACGCAAACCTTCCCGCAAATATTCTGTCTCCACCCCCATCACAGGCCTCAAATCAGCAAACGCCTTCGCCAGTGCCCTTTGCCCCGGCAGCCCCTGTTCCTCCGCCACCAATTCCGTCAGCTCACGGCGCGAGAGCCACTCGGAAGGACGTGCCTGGAGGATGGCGAGCAAGCCCTCGAAGGCGATCTGCTCAGTCCGGAGCTTTTTGGGGGGTGAGAGGGCGAGCAGATCCTCGGGGGAGAGGAATTCATAGGACAGGCGCGAGTGTTCGCCCTGCTGAAGGATGCGAAAAGCGGGCTGGTCGGCGCTCTCGGAGGTGAGGCGGTTTTTGAGTTGACTAAGGAGATGAAGAGAGCCCTGGCGCTGCAAACTCCAGGCGAGATCGACATTGGCGACGATATCGGTGGAGCCGCGCACGCGGTTTTGATCGGGACTGGGTCTGCCCAGATCCCCGCCAAAGAGCATATCGATCTTGCCGCCGGGAGTGGCGCGTTTGTTGAGATGATGCAGGACCAGCACGCTGATGCGGTGGGAGTGGATCTCGAATTCGGTAAGAGCGTTGAAGAAGCGCAAAGCGGGACCGACGCTGGAGATGTGGTTGTCGGACATGTTGGGCAGGTAGCGGGCGAGCACGTCGAAGATCACCAGGCAGGAGGGATTGGGCTTGAAGCGGTCGAGGAAGCCGGCAATGGAGCGGGCATTGCTGATGTTGAAGGGGTTGAAGTCGAAGGTGATGTTTTTGCCGAGCAGATCTATTTCATCGGGCGTGAGGCTGGAAGTGAGGGCTTGCAGGCGGCGTCCGAAGTGGAAGCGGGTGGAATCCTGGCAGTAGTAGACCACGGGCAGAGGTGGTTGGGATGAGGTTTGCCAGGCAGGGCGGGCGGTGGCGAGGCGGATGGCGAGATCCAGAGCCAGGAAGGATTTACCGCTGCCCGGCTCGCCAGCGAGGAGTGTGACCGCGCCCTCGGGCAGGAAGCCGGGGATAAGCCAGTTGAGGGAGGGACTGGTGATGTTGAGGAGGTCGGAATAAGAGAAGATGCCTGCTTCCATAATAGCACGTATGTTCTATTATAGCGGATGATGGGGAAGTTTTCAAGGGGGTGGCAGGTGGCAGGTGATAGGTGGTGGGTGGTAGGGGGTAGGTGATGGGTGGTAGGGGGTAGGTGATGGGTGGTAGGGGGTAGGTGATGGGTGGTAGGTGGTAGGGGGACTTTTGCGTTTTTGACATGCACAAAAAACACGCAAAAGCGCAAAAGCTCACAACCTCACTCCTCCACCTAACCCCGCCTTATCCGTTCTCTGCTCTATAGACCCCCTCCGGGGAGGGGGATAAAAGGGGCGAAGTCCGCGGAGCTTGCGGAGGGGAGTGGGTCTGTCATCCTGAGCTTGCGAAGGATCTGGTTTTTTAACCCCCCTCCAGCGCAGCGGAAAGGAGGGGGATTGAGGGGCGAAGTCCCCGGAGCTTGCGGAGGGGAGTGGGTTCTTGAGCTTGAATATGGGTGTGGGTTGGTATGAACTGTCATTGCGAACTTCTTTTGTGAAGCAATCTAAACTCTCAACCTTAAAAACTAACCGCGGTTCACAACACTGCATGAATTTTGACCCAGATCCTTCTTCCTCTAGATATTTGGTTCGCAAGCAATCTACAATCCAGGTTTTCCAAGAACACAGCAGGTAACAAGATCACATGTAAAATTCCCAAAATGTTTGTGAACACCTTACGTTATTTGAGTGCAAACAGTTTAGATTGCCTCGTCCCTCGCAATGACAGCTCTTGATTGTGCCGGTCTTTGTTATCCCCAAAATGAGACAAAGAGATTTAGGTTTGTGTTGGAGTGAGCCCGCAAGAAGTCATCAACTAAAAAGGTTGTAGGGCTGGCTCATTTCACAGCTTCGCTGGTATTCCGTCCGACCTGCGATAACTTCACACCGTAGCGTTGGCACGCAACCATGGGTGGGTGCATCAAGGTAAACAGAAAAGAATGCCTGTGGGGTGAGGTTTGTGATGTCAGGTTCAAAAGCGGAACCTGACCTACGCCTACGCCTGGAAGTTTGTAAATGATGGGTAAAGAGGTTGTGGTTCGCGGTTTGTAGGATTGATGGATGTGCAGAGCCTCCCCGTGTGGGATCCCTCGACTTCCCTGTCAATCCGACTTGCAAAACAGAACATTTGTGCTATATTATACCCGCAATGCAGCACCCCGCACATTAACAAAGGATATTTGCACGCAAACAGCCATATGCACCATCAAAAAACGTTGCAAATAGTGCAAATGGTGCAATTAGCAGGGATCAGGGAGCAGGAAACAAATGGCACGGAAGGGTGTCCATTCCGTACAAATTAACAAAGAGGTGGCTTTATGAAAATAACCAAACTTCTGTTCCAATCCCATCCGAAAATCCGCCTTAATTGCGGTATACTACTCAACTGGTTAACCAAACAATATACTACCGGAGGAAAAAGTGGATCCAATTATTAATGCTGTTCTCAAACCCAAGAGCATCGCCATCATCGGCGCATCAACCAACCCAGACAAGATCGGTTACAAAGTCGTCGAAAACCTCAAAAACTGCGGTTATCAGGGCGCTGTTTATCCGATCAATCCCGACGCCGAGGAAATCGCGGGCTACAAATGCTATCCGAATATCAAGGATGTGCCTTATGTGGTCGATGCTGCCGTCATCACCGTGCCGGCCAAGATCGTGCCAAAAGTCGTGCAGGAATCTGGCGAAAAAGGCGTGAAGGGCTTGAGCATCATCACCTCCGGTTTCAGTGAAGTCGGTGACCACGCCCTCGAGGAGGAAATCGTCCGTATCGCCCATGAGTATGGCATGCGCATCATTGGACCGAACATTATCGGCGTCCTCTCCAACAGCGATAAAATGAACGCTTCTTTCTATAATTACCTGCCTTATGAAGGCAAGGCTGCGATTGTTTCTCAAAGCGGCGCGCTTTTGATCGCAATGGCTGCCGCCACCTACACCCGCCGGGTTGGTTTCGACAAGATGATCTCCATTGGCAACCAGGCTGACCTCGATTTTGCTGACCTGATCTCCTACCTGAACGAAGACGAAAACACATCCTGTCTCACGCTTTACATCGAAGGCATTAAAGACGGACCAAAGTTTATGGAAGCAGCCCGCCAGTGCACCAAGCCGATCATCGCCCTCAAAGCCGGCACATCCGCCCACGGCGCAGCTGCTGCCGCATCGCACACCGGCTCACTGGCTGGCAGTGCCAAGGTTTACGAGGCCGCTTTTGAGCAAGCAGGCGTCGCCCAGGCTGAAGACCTGAACGACATGTTCGATACTACCCTGGCGCTTTCGCTGCAGCCAACCATGAAGGGTGACAACCTCCTGATCGTCACTAATGGCGGCGGTGTCGGCGTTTTGGCTACTGACGCCGCTGAAAAATACGGTCTGCCCTTAAAATTTGCCCCCCAGGACGTTCAGGAAGAGCTTAAAAAGCACATGCCTTCCTTCGGTTCTGCAAAAAATCCGGTCGACATCACCGGCGGTGCCGGTCTTGCAGGCTATTATGAAGGCGTCAAATATTCTTATGCGCACCCTTGGGTGGATGGCATGGTCGTGCTCTACTGCGAAACCTCCGTTACCGACCCACAGGAAATTGCAGAAGCAATTCATAACGCTATTCATGAATCTGGCGCTGCTGGCAAACCCATCGCAGTATCCTTCATTGGCGGCGAACGCTGCGAAAAAGCGAAGGAATGGCTGATCGAACACGACATTCCCACTTACGACGCCCCCGATCTGGCAGTCAAAGCCCTGGCATCCCTGCGCAAACAGGATGAACTACTGAAAACCGCTCACAACGGCATGTACAAACCCACCAATGTGGACAAAGAAAAAGCCCTCCAGATCATTGCCTCTGCCCGCGCCAAGGGTCGCGACGCTCTGACCGAAGTTGAAGCCAAGCACGTTTTCAAAGCTTACGGTCTGCCCATTACCCCCACGGACCTGGCACATAACGAAGAAGAAGCAATCCAAATGGCTAATGAAATCGGCTTCCCGATTGTGATGAAGATCGTCTCCCCGGATATCCTCCATAAATCCGATGCAGGTGCTGTCAAAGTGGGCATCAAGAACGAGCAGGGTGTGCGCGATGCCTGGAAGTTGATCATGGAAAACTCCCTGGCATACAAAGCCGATGCCGAAATCGACGGCGTCGCCATCCAGGAAATGGCTCCCTGGGCAACCGAGGTGATCGTTGGTTCAGTCAACGATGCCACTTTCGGTCCGACTCTGATGTTCGGTCTTGGTGGTATCTTCGTTGAGGTTATGAAGGATGTGACCTTCAGAGTTGCTCCAATCGATGAAGCCACCGCGCTGGACATGCAGTCCGAGATCAAGAGTTCCAAGATCCTGCAGGGAGCTCGTGGAGAGGAACCCCGCGACCAGAAAGCGCTCGCCGACGTTTTGGCGCACTACTCCTACATGGTCTACGACCTGCGCGATGAAATCGCTGAATCCGACGCTAACCCCGTTATCGTCTACGAAGAAGGACAGGGAGTGGCGGTTGTGGATGCCCGCATCATTCTGACCAAGAAGTAAACCTTAAAAACAATTCGTAATATCAAGCCACTGTTGGTAAAATCAGCAGTGGCTTTATTATTAGGACTGGAGCGGCTGCATGACCAAAGTGAAAAAGAGTTTCCTGATCGATATGGATGGTGTCCTCCTGCATGGCTCAAAACCAATTCCAGGAGCAGAGCATTTCGTCCAGACTTTGTTAGCAGAAGAGCGCAAATTTCTGGTGGTGACGAATAATGCGCTTTACACCACGCGTGATCTGGCGCACCGTCTGCAGCTTGCCGGTTTGGATATCCCTGAAGACAACATTTACACCTCCGCAGTTGCCACCGCCCAGTTTCTGGATGATCAACTGCCCCAGGGAACGGCCTTTGTGATCGGTGAGGTCGGGCTGACCGAAGCCATTCACCGCATCGGCTATGTTCAGACTCCGGTGAACCCGGACTATGTGGTTTTGGGGGAGACAAAAAGTTATAGTTTTGACCAGATCACCATCGCCATCCGCCTGATCAATAACGGCGCAAGATTTATTGCCACCAACCCGGATCTGACCGGCCCAAGCGAGCAAGGCGTTGTTCCGGCAACCGGCGCAATGGCTGCCCTGATCGAAGCCGCCACTGGCAAAACCCCCCTCTACATCGGCAAGCCGAATCCTCTGATGATGCGTTCTGCTCTCAATTACCTCGGCGTTCACTCAGAAGATAGTTACATGATCGGTGATAACATGCGCACAGATATCCTGGCTGGTATTTCAGCAGGAATGGATACTGTGCTTGTGTTGACCGGCATAACGCAAGAAAGTGATATCTCCGATTTTCCTTACCGACCAAAATTTGTTTACAACTCAGTTGGAGAAATCAAAATAGAGGATCTGGACTGATGGATCTTTCGCGTCGTGATTTCCTCAAGTTTGGTGCCATGAGCGTGGGAGCTGCCGCGGTACTGCCTGGCTCTGATGTTGCGAGTGCCTGGATCAGACCACGTTTTATGCTGGTTGGCGAAAAAGCCGGCGTGAGTATCTATAAAGAACCGGACGAGTCGAGCGTCATCCTTTATCAAAGGCAATACATGGACATTATCAATGTCTATGAAGAAGTAATCGGTCCGAATGGGCCAGCCTGGAATCCGCTCTGGTACCGCTGCTGGGGTGGGTTCGTCTTTAGCGGACTCTTATATGAAGTCAAATACGAGCTGAACCAACCTTCAAAACCAAAACGAAGCACTGGTCAATTGGCTGAAATTACCGTTCCCTACACCCGCTCACTCTACTTTCAGGGAAACAATAGCTGGGTTCCTCTTTGGATGTACTACTACCGCTCTACCCATTGGGTAGTAGACGTTTTGCAGGGACCCGACAAACAGCCCTGGTACCAAATCCAGGACGAGCTCGGACGCACAGAAACAATCGTACGCGCTGAGCACCTGCGTTTCATTGATGATGAGGAATTTGCGCCAATTTCACCTGACGTACCCGGAGGCGAAAAGAGGATTGATGTATCGATTCCCCTACAGAGGCTGCAAGCTTTTGAAGGCGACCAGGTGGTAAAAGAATTCAAGGTCTCCACAGGCTTCCCCACTGGTGAAGGACTATACGCAATCAAGACGAAAATGCCGTCCAAACATATGGGGAATGCCGTCCTGACCAGCAATGTTCGCGAAAGAATCTGGATGGGCGTCCCCTGGACTTGTTTCTTCGAAATGGAAATTGGGCTGGCAACCCACGGTACCTTCTGGCACTCAAATTTCGGCACGCCAATGAGTGCTGGCTGCATTAACATGGCAAATGATGATGCAAAGTGGATCTATCGCTGGACTTTACCCCAGGCAGGACCGGAAGAATGGGCAAAACATGGCTGGGGGACCTTCATCAGGGTCCACAAGTAATCGGGGAAATTGAAATGTCGACAGCCTGCTTCGAGTAATTATTTTGTGTGGTCAAACCACTGAGGAAAAGGCAGGCCTTTTCCCTACGGGGTACTGAGATAAAATTAATGAACACCTTGTAGGGTTGATGCCGTGCTTGGCCTCCCCCTGTGGGATGCATCAACCAGGCCAGCATTAAGACCAATTCAACATGGAAAAGGCAGGCCTTTTCCCTACGGGTGTATTGTGAAGGATTAGCGAGAACCTCGTACCGGAGTTTCTAGTTTTAGTGCCCTGAAAACAGCTTCCCAACGAGAGAATATTCAAAAAATATCGGAAAATGCGGTCGCAGGCTGGGTCATCGTGCTCGAAGAGTATGGCGTCATGGAATCCATACCAACCTATGCCTTGCGATAGCCAACCCTCCAAAAATAGTGATTGTCATTCTGAGCCTCTTTTGCGAAGAATCTGATTATTAATGATCAGAATATTCACCGCATTCAGGATAACAAGACTCACCCCCTTTATCCTCCTTCCTCGACGAAGTGCCCGTCAGGGTAGGGGATCAGGAAAAACCCTGCCTCGGGTCGTTCGTTATCTGTCATTGCGAGACACGAAGCAATCTAAACTGTTTGCACATCAGCAGCGTGAGGGGTTCATATGAATCTTTTTCATCTGTCATTGCGAGGCACGAAGCAATCTAAACCGTTTGCACATCAGCAGCGTGAGAGGGTCACAAACACCTAACCTCTTCCGCTTCGCGGGTAACAACTGCATTTTGCAACCTCCACCATTTCTGCCTTCCATCATTTTAGATTGCTTCACAAAAGAAGTTCGCAATGACAGATTAACAGACGTTCGCAATGACAGTTCCTGATCGTGCCGGTCTCGCCTGCCCTGGTTTGTAATCCAGGGCAAGCATGCACGGGAATTGACCGAAGGTCTCCATATGACCTTTCCCGTCATAGTGAGATACGAAGCAATTTAAACTGAAAGCCTCCGGAATTAAGACCAATTCAACATGGAAAAGGCAGGCCTTTTCCCTACGGGTGTATTGTGAAGGATTAGCGAGAACCTCGTAGGGTTGATGCCGTGCAAAGCCTCCCCCTGTGGGATGCATCAACCAGGATAGTTTCTCAAGAAATTGGTGAGGAAAAGGCATACCCTGCTTCGTGGAAATAAACAATTACACAAATTCCCGAAAAACCTGGTTGCCAAGCAATATCCCACCCCGCGTGAGCACCAGGTGCGGTCCATCAGGGAAAGTACGCCACTGCACCAGTTTCCTTGCAAGGATGCGTTCCAGTTCCTTTGGGAAAACATCCATAATTCTCTTACCAAAACGATCCAAAAATTCCTGGTCCGAAACGCCTTCCCTCGTCAGACGCATCCCCAACATCATCGTTTCCTGCTGCATCGTGTAAGGATCCAAAGTGAGAGTTTCGACTGCAGCCGGAAAATTGCCCTTTTCTGCAGACTGGATACTGTTTATTCTATTGATGTAATCTTCGATTGACGGTGTATTGGCTACGCGCAGACCATTGAGGCTGCTGTGCGCCCCCGCGCCCACTCCCAAATAGGGCTGGTTCTTCCAATAGATCTTGTTGTGCTGCGCCTCAAAGACTTCTCCCCTGGACCAGTTCGAGATCTCATAGTGAGAGAAACCTTCCTTAACCAGAGTATCCATCGCCAATTCGTACATATCCGCGCTCAGGTCCTCTGAGACAGGTTGAAGTTTGCCGCTCTGAACATCGTCAAAGAGCTGCGTTCCCGGTTCAAGTATCAGCGAGTAAAGTGAGAGATGATCAGGCTGGAGGGCAAGTGCCTGCTGCAGATTTGACTTCCAGCCGGCAAGGCTTTGCCCTGGGATGCCAAACATCAGATCAAGGCTGATATTCCTGAACCCTGCCTGGCGGGCAGAATGGATGAACTCCACAGCCTGCGAAGGGTTATGGATCCTTCCGAGCAGCACCAAATCACAGTCTGCCAAAGATTGGACCCCGATGCTGAGCCGGTTCACTCCGGCTTCAAGTAATTTGGCAGTCAATTTCTGATCAAGAGTTCCAGGATTTGCTTCTACTGAAATTTCAGCGTGCTTAGCCAAACCATATTCGCTGCGTATGCAGTCTATCAGGGCTTCAATCCACTCAGCCTTTAAGAGAGATGGAGTACCACCTCCAAAAAAGACCGTGTCCACCTGACGTGGAATATCCTGCAGATTCTTTGCCTGGTGCCTCAGTTCGGTTATTAAAGCAGCAATATAACCTGGCATAAATTTTTCTTTGCCAGCATACGTGATAAAATCACAGTACTTACACCTTCTGAGACAGAAGGGAATATGGAGATAAATACCAAACATTGAGCCAATTTTACCAAGATCTATTGGCTCGGTTATTAGAAGCCTATGAAAAAAATTCAAACTGAAAAAATAAGCCGTGGAAGTCAAAACTGTCCGGTTTGCGGCACACGTATCTCAGAAACTGCCACCCGCTGCCTGGTCTGCGGCACAGCCCTCGACGGAACCGCCAGCCCCAAGAAGGAAAGCCCGATTACCTCAAAACGCATTCCTGAAGTAAAGATGAGCCTGGGAGCATTGATCGGATTAGGGGTTCTGATCCTCGCTTTAATCGGTGTGGTAATCTTCCTGGTGATTAACCAGGATCGCGCTGGCACTCCAGCAGCTCCACTCATCGACGAACCCACCCAAACATCTACACCAACGATGACCCTCACCTCCACTAACACTCCCACCCTTCAACCGGAACCTACCTGGACGCCCTTACCGGACCTGGATTATGTCGTAAAAGCTAACGAAACCTGCTTGGATATCGCCGCCCAATTTCGGGTTTCGGTGCAGAGCATCATCCTGGCCAACAATCTGGGCACCGATTGCATGATCAGTGAAGGTCGCACACTCAAAGTCCCCCAACCCACCCTAACCCCTTCCCCGGTGCCTACCGCGACCCCTGAGGCAATCGAAATATCAGCAGACATCTGCACTAACACCGTTTCGATCGTTGTCTCCTCCAGCGATACACTTCAAGGCATCGCATTGAATTACAACGTCTCGATGAAGGACATCCAGGATTTTAATAAATTAACTGGCACTACCATCCGCCAGGGAGATACCCTCATCATCCCCTTGTGCGATCGACTCCCCACACCAGGACCGACGCTGACCCCAACGCCATTGCCGCCTTACCCAGCGCCAAACCTGCTTTTGCCACGCTCCGGCGCTGCCTTTTCGGCAACCGACGAAAGTGTAACCTTGCAATGGGCGGCGGTGGCCGCCTTGCGTGCTAACGAAGTTTATCGTGTCAAAATTCAGGACCTTACCTCAATTGAAGAAAAAATTCTGGTTGCCTATGTCACCGATACCAAGTACATCCTGCCTGCAACATTCCGCCCCATAGATGGAAATCCACACATCATCCAGTGGAGTGTGACAGTTGCAAGACAGATAAACCAGGATAATAATAATCCGATTTATGAAGAAGCCGGTGCCACAAGCGCATTCCGGGTCTTCAGTTGGATTGGTACTGGCGTACAGCCGACCACGTCACCGTAAATAAGCCTAAAGCCCGCACGACATATTTTCAAGACAATGCGTCGCTGAAATCGCCGCGGCTGCTCCCATTCCCGCTGAAGTGACAACCTGTCGGAAATGGGGGTCGGCAATTTCGCCTGCTGCAAACACGCTCTTTTTACTGGTTTCCATGTTTCCATCAATTTTGAGCGTTCCGCCTGGCTCCATTTCGAGTTGCCCTTCAAAAAACTTGGTATTTGGGCTGTGACCTATGAAAATGAACAGCCCTTCAGTGGGTATCAAGCTCTTTTCGCCTGTTTTGACATTTTCGATCAAGAGCCCTTCCACACCCTCACTGCCCCTGATTTCTTTGACAACAGAATCAAAAAGAAAACTGATCTTCGGATTGTTTCTGGCTCGGTTCTCCAGGATGGCTCCGGCTCGCAAGGTATCGCGCCTGTGAATAATTGTCACGCTGTGAGCAAACCGTGTCAGGAAGAGGGCTTCTTCCAGCGCGCTGTCGCCGCCTCCCACCACATGGATGTCTTTGTCCTTATAGAACCAGCCATCGCAGGTACCACAGTACGAAACGCCTCTCCCAATAAATTCCTCTTCTCCGGGAACGTTAAGCCTTTTGTTGTTTGCACCCATGGCAATGATTAGCGCGTCAGCGGTATAGTCCCCGCCATACACGCTGACTGTGTAGGGATGCCTGGAAAGATCTACAGCCTGAACTTCGTCAACTAAAAACTCCGCTCCAAAAGCTTTCGCCTGCTCCTCAAAAAGTTGACCCAGCTCCATACCCCCAACCCCTTTTGGGAAACCAGGATAATTTTCTATCGTATGTGTCAACGAAGCCTGCCCATAAAGGACCATGCCAGTAATCACCAGGGGCTTCAATTCTGCCCGGGCTGCATAGATCGCGGCGGATAGCCCTGCAGGGCCAGCCCCCAAGATTATTAACTGTCTGTGTTCAATCAAACCCATTTGTCAGCTTACCTCTCCAGCCAGGAATACCTTTATCCTCAGTATTTTACTTTTGATAGCTGCAAAATATGCAGCACTGCCTATGCTATCACGAATTTTTGCCAAATGGCATATAATCAGAAAAAATATGCGAGGGAAGAAAATGTCCAGAACACAAAAAGCAATCCAGGAATTTGAAAACACAGAACTTGAAAAGATGCGTACCTTTGATGCCTTCTTGCGGATACCCTCTGTTTCATCTGACCCGGAAATGAAACCTCATCTGCAAGAAGCAGTCGAATTTTTGAAATCTTACTTTGAGAAACTCGGTATGGATGAGGTGAAAATCTATCCGACTGACTTGCACCCTGTTGTTTTTGCTGAGAAGCGCTCTGTCCTTCCAGAGGCAAAAACCCTCCTGATCTATGGTCACTACGATGTGCAGCCGCCTGATCCGTTGGATGCCTGGATAACGCCTGCATTCGAACCGACCATCCGCGGGGAGAACTTGTATGCCCGCGGAGCATCGGACATGAAAGGTCAGATCCTGGCATCGGTTTTTGCGCTTGAGAGCGTTCTGAAAACAGGAGAATTGCCCATCAATATCAAATTCATCCTCGAAGGCGAAGAGGAGATTGGATCTCCATCTTTGGAAGGCTTTATTCGCGAACACACTGATTTGTTGAAATGCGACATGATCCTCAATCCAGATGCTGGCATGATCAACAAAGACAGTCCCACGATTGTTAACGGTCTGCGCGGATTGGTCTATTTTGAAGTGCGCATTGATGGTCCAAAAATGGACCTGCATTCCGGGCTTTTTGGTGGAAACATTGCCAACCCTGCCAACGTCCTGGCAAAGATCATTGCCCAACTCCACAACCCGGATGGATCAGTGGCAATTCCCGGCTTCTATGACCGTGTTCGCCCCCTGAGCGATGAAGATCGCCAAAAAATCGCCATGAATCCGACCAGCGAAGCTGATTTTCTGGAAATTACTGGCGCGCCTGCCATTTTTGGTGAACAAGGATACACCATGCTCGAACGCCAGGGGGCAAGACCGACATTGGACGTGAACGGGCTCTATGCCGGTTTCATCGGCGAAGGCGCAAAAACTATCATCCCCGCTTATGCAAAGGCAAAAATCTCCTGCCGGTTGGTTCCAGACCAGCAGCATGCAGAAATTTATGAACTCGCCGAAAAATACATCCGTACGCTAGTTCCTCCAACCGTGAAAGTCAGCTTTATCAAACACTCTGGCGGACCTTCCTACCTGGCAGACGATGCTCCCGGATTGCCCAACCTGATCCAGGCTTTCAAGGAATCCTGGCAGAAAGATGTAATTTTTAAACGTGAAGGCGGAAGTATCCCCGTCGCAACGGTTATGCAGGAAATTTTAGGGGTCAAGTCAATCCTCACCGGCTTTGGCCTGCCCGACGATGCGATCCACTCCCCCAATGAGCATCTCCACCTGCCCACCTGGCGAAAAGGCATCCAGGCCTACATTCGTTTCCTGACCAGTTTCGAGGCCCAGGCGTGACGGGCAATCAGAAAGACTTGAGACTTCCCTCCTACGGCGGCCAGGCCGTCATGGAAGGCGTCATGATGCGCGGAAAACAGCATGTTGCCATGGCTGTGCGTGCGCCGGATGGTCAAATCCTCACTTACGAAGAGGAACTCCCCGCTCTTTACCGCTCAAAATGGATGAGCATTCCATTTTTACGAGGCGTTTTAGGTTTGTGGGATTCTTTGAACCTGGGCATGCGCTTCCTCACAAAGTCGTCCAACATGGTCAGCGGTGAAGACGAGCAAATAGAGGGAAAAGACCTGATTCTTGCGGTTTTGCTGTCTCTTGGGCTGGGGGTAGGGCTATTTTTCCTTCTGCCAGCCCTTGTCACTGGTTGGTTGGACGGTCCACTCGGAATTGAACGGTTGGGAACACTTGGTACCTGGCTTAGCAATCTGATGGAAGGCTTACTGCGCCTTGCTCTCCTGGTAGTTTATCTTGCAGTGGTTGGCAGAATGCCGGAAATTCGGCGGGTATTCTCCTATCATGGCGCAGAACATAAAACGATCAACGCTTTCGAAGGCCGCGCATATCTGACCCCCAAAAACGTGAGCGAGTTTACCCTCGTTCATCCGCGGTGTGGGACCTCTTTTATGCTGACCCTCGTGTTGATATCGATCCTGTTTTTTAGCCTTCTCGGCCCTCTCCCTCTGCACTGGCGCCTGCTCACACGTATTCTCCTGCTGCCTGTGGTTTCTGGAATAGCTTATGAATATATCCGCTTTGCCGCCAATCACATGGACGAGTCCGCCCTGGTGCGTGCCTTGATCAAACCCAATCTCGCCCTGCAAAAGCTCACCACTCGTGAACCTTCGGAAGATATGCTCGAGGTATCGATCAAAGCATTTAACCTGATGTACGCGGCAGAACAGAAAGCGACGGAAGATTCATCCACATGAAACCCTGGCAGCAAACACTGGTGGGATTTTTGCTGGGTCTGGTTGTGGTAGGGGCGACTATCCTGGTCGTATCCCCCCAAAAAGGGCAACCAATCGCCCTGGTAACCCACACGCCCAACCTGACGCCAGAACCTACCTCAACGCCCAAACTTATCCGGATTCACATCACAGGGTCAGTCCAGCTTCCTGGTGTTTACACCTTGCCGGAGAACGCGCGTGTAGAAGACGCAATCCAGGCCGCCGGTGGACTGCAGGAGAGTTCTGATCCCCAATTGCTCAACCTTGCAGCCGCATTGGTGGATGGTCAGAGGATATACATTCCATCGGCGCAGGATGGGACCTTGTCGACAGACGATAGAGGATTGAGCATTCAAACATCCCCAATGGTCAACATAAACACGGCCAGTTTTGCCGAGCTGGACAGTTTGCCGGGCATTGGTGAGGTAAAAGCGCAAGCCATCTTGGATTACCGGCAGAAAAACGGACTTTTCACCGCGCTTGAAGATTTGCTGAAAGTGGACGGCATCAGCCAGTCTCTTTTTGAAAAGCTGGTGGGGCTGATCACGCTTGGTGAATGAGATAGCAGGAAGAGACAGGTATAATAAAACCATGGACCTAAAAGAACGTTTGCAAGCAGACTTAATCCACGCCATGAAAACCCACGATGATACTAAAAAGTGGGTGGTCAAAATGATTAAAGCAGCCATCCAGCTGGCAGAAGTCGCCAAGGGCAATGAACTTGACCAGGAAGAAATCCTGGCAATTATTCAAAAAGAAATCAAAACCCGTCAGGAAGCCAGGTCTGACGCCGAGAAGGCACATCGCGAAGACCTGGTGGCTCAAGCTGACGCGGAAATTGCTTGCTTGAAGACCTATCTGCCGGCGCAATTAAATCCCGAGGAATTGCAGGATTTGGTTCGCAGCGTGATCGCGCAATGCAGTGCCACCTCAATCAAGGACATGGGCGTTGTGATGAAGACTCTCCAACCCCTGTTGGCAGGAAGAGCCAGTAACGCTGAAGCCAGTCGCGTGGTGCGGGAACTTCTGACAGGATAAACGCATGGCAGGAAAAACAGGTACAGAAAATTCAGGCAAGAAAGCCACCCACGGAATGCTCAAAGTCCTAATTCTGGTCATTTCGTGTCTTTTAGCCTTTGCTTGCCTTGTCTTGCCTGATATCCTGAGCGACCAAAGCGAATCTGTCAGCATCGGACAAGTTGCCCCACAGGAAATAACTGCTCCTTATTCCATCACTTTTGAGTCCAAAGTCTTTACCGATCAGGCTCGCAATGAAGCCGCGGCGGCAGTTGAGCCAATTTTTCTCCCGGCAGATCCCAGCATTGCCAAAGCGCAGCTTGAAACACTCAACAATGCCCTCTATTTCTTCACTTCTGTTCGAAACGACAAGTTTTCAACCCAGCAGCAAAAACTCAATGATATGCGTTCAGCTGAAAAGCTTACTCTGAAGGATGAAGCTTACCAAGCTATTTTAGACCTCACCGACGAAGACTGGCAAGCCATCAGCAAAGAAGCAAACCGGGTGCTGGAGGCAGTCTTGCGCGAAAGCATTCGCAGCGACCAGATTGGTCGCACACGCAGCAATCTGCCGGCAATCATAGATTTCAGCTTTAAAAGCGATCAAACCCACCTAATTACTCTGATCGTCTCACCGCTGGTTGTCCCTACCAGCTTGTTTAGTGAAGAACAGACTCAGCAAGCCAGGGAAGCAGCCAGGAATAACGTAGAACCAATCACCAGGCAAATTATGGCAGGTGAAGTATTGGTTCGAAGGGGTCAAATTATTGATGATGCGGACCTGGAATCGCTGAACGTCTTCGGTTTGGGTGAGCCGAAAAACCGAAGGAATCTGCTCATCACCAGCGGTATTTTGGTTGCCGTCTGTGGTTTGATCTGCGCGACATACTACAATCGCCGGCGAAAATTCGAAGCCCTGATGGAAATCAGGACGATTGTCATGCTGGCGGTTTTCTTCCTGATATTCCTCGCGCTGGCTCGTTTCCTGGTGTTGGACCGCACTGTCATTCCCTGGCTCTATCCTGTAGCTGCCTTTGGACTGACAGTCGCGATTGTATTGCGGGTCGAAACCGGCATGTTAATGAGTATGTTACTGGCAATTCTGATTGTTTTCGGTCATCCACGCGACATGGAGCTGGCCCTCTTTTATATCCTTCCAACCTTTGCCGGCATCTTCGTGATCGGGCGTGCAAGGAGGATCAGCTCGTTTATTGGCACTGGTGCCGTAGTGAGCCTGGTTGGTATAGCTATGGTCCTCATTTTCCGGATTGGCGACTCTTTCACGGATTGGATGGGCTTAGCCTCGCTGATTGCTTCTGCATTGCTTAATGGTCTCGCCGCTGGTACGCTTACAATTCTGTTCGAATACATCTTTTCCTTTGTTCTTGATATTCCCACCGCCCTGCAATTGATGGACATTTCCAGACCCGATCACCCATTGATGCAGCATGTGCTCCAGACTATGCCCGGCTCCTACCAACATAGCCTCCAAGTCTCCAACCTGGCAGAACAAGCCGCCGAAGCCATCGGGGCTGACAGGCTGCTGGTCAGAGTTGGCGCTCTTTATCATGACGTTGGTAAATCCGTAAACCCCGGTTTCTTTGTTGAGAATCAAGTCCGCGACAGCGTTAACCCCCACGACGATATCTCCCCGGAAGTAGCCGCTGCAACCATCATCAAGCATGTCACCGATGGGGTCGCCATTGCAAAACGCTATCGTTTGCCTTCCAGGGTGATCGACTTCATCCGCGAACACCACGGCACAATGATTACCCGCTACCAGTACGGAAAGGCTCGCTCATCAGCTCAAAATCCCGATGAAGTCGATCCGGAAATGTTCAGATATCCAGGGCCGGCTCCCCGCTCGAAAGAAACAGCTATCCTGATGCTTGCTGATGGCACTGAAGCCAGGTCCCGTTCTGAAAACGCCCGAACCGATGAAGAAATCCTTGAGGCCATCAACGCGGTTATCAACACCTGCAAAGATGCCGGTCAATTGGACAATACCGACCTGACCCTAAAAGACCTGAGCACCATTCGGGATTCATTCTTCAAGACACTTCAACGGTCCTACCATCCTCGCATTCAATACCCTGATTCCAAGCGCGGAAAGACTGAACCGGTCAATGTCACAATTCGACCAATGACAGCTTCAGAAGAATAATATGCTCACGATAAAATCACGCCGTGCGATCCAGAAAGAACTGGACCTAAAACGATTACAAAGAGCCAGCGCCACCGTCTTCAGCTTGCTGGAATTTGAAACCCAACCGGAGATCACACTCCAGATTACAGACGATCAAACAATTCAGAAATTCAACCTTCAATATCGTGACATTGACGAAGTTACGGATGTACTTTCATTCGAAAATGCCTTTACTGATCCGGAGAGCGGTGAAACTTATCTGGGAGATATTCTTATTTCCTATGAGACAGCAAAGAGGCAGGCCGACACCCGTGGACTGCAATTAATGGATGAGCTTGAAATGCTGCTCGTTCACGGCATATTGCATCTGGCCGGCATGGATCATGGCTCAACCCCCCAGTGGCAGGAAATGACCACTCTGCAGGATAAGATCCTCGCGGAACTCAGCAACCCCATCCAAAAAAGTATTCACAAACCAGAATAATTTCTGCACCCTTTCTATTGCCACAGGAAGACCTGTACGTTAAGCTTCCTGGAGTCGAATCTAACCTGCTTCTCAGACTGAAAGCTATAATTCTGGTACAATCCAACCAGGCGATCGCACTATTCTCTTGACCTGTGCGATTCTATTGAATATGCCAAAAAAAAGGAGATTGTAGGAGTAAATATGCACAAAGATTTCTTGGATATTATCGATTACACCCCCGAAGAGCTGCTTGCCCTGCTCAATTTAGCCAGGACGCTAAAGGAAGAGTATCAGGCAGGCGGCAATCAGCCAACCCTGAAGGGTAAAGTGTTGGCATTAATTTTCCAGAAGCCTTCACTGCGAACCCGTGTCAGCTTCGATATGGGTATGCGCCACCTCGGAGGAGACGCACTGTATCTCTCACCAAATGAGATTGGACTGGGCAAGCGCGAGTCCATTGCCGACATCGCCCGGGTGCTCTCGGGCATGGTACACGGCATCATGGCGCGCGTCTTTGAGCACCAACACGTGCTCGAGCTCGCAAAATGGTCGTCCATCCCGGTCATCAACGGTCTCAGTGACTACAGTCATCCCTGCCAGGCGATGGCAGACATCATGACCGTCTATGAAGAATTTGGCAAAATCAAAGATGTCAATATCACTTACGTTGGCGATGGCAACAATGTAGCTGTCTCACTAATGCAGATCTCCGCCAAATTGGGCGCAAATTTTACGATTGCCAATCCAATAGATTATGACATGCCGGCAGAAGCGATCGAGACTGTCAAACCGATTGCGGCTGCCAGCGGAAGCAAATTATCTTTTCTTAACGATCCTCACGAAGCCGTCAAGGGTGCTCACGTGATCTATACCGACACCTGGACAAGCATGGGGCAAGAAGAGGAAACTGCTAAACGTGAATTGGTCTTTCCCCCATACCAGGTAAATGATCAATTGGTAGCTGAAGCCGATCCGGAAGTGATTGTCATGCACTGCCTGCCCGCTCACCGAAACCAGGAAATTACAGACGAAGTCGCCGACGGACCTTACTCACGCCTCTTCCCCCAGGCACACAATCGTCTGCACGCACAGAAAGCCATTCTGCAAACACTATTAGGAGAGAAATAAATGAACACGAAAGATTATATTGAAATCGAAGACCAATACGGCGCACATAATTACAAACCGCTGAGTGCTGTGCTTTCTGAGGGCAAAGGCGTTTGGGTTTGGGACGTTGAAGGCAAAAAATACCTTGACTGTCTCAGTGCATATTCTGCTCTCAATCAGGGGCACTGCCATCCGCACATCGTCAAGGCAATGGTCGATCAGGCACAAAAAATAGCTCTGACCTCACGCGCCTTCCGCAACGACAAACTTGGCCAGTTATACAAAAAACTGGTCGACCTCACCGGTTATGAGCGCGTGCTGCCCATGAACAGCGGCTCGGAAGCAGTTGAAACAGCTATCAAGGTTGCGCGCAAATGGGCTTATGTGGTCAAGGGAGTTCCCAAGTATGAAGCCGAAATTATTGTTGCTGCTGGTAATTTCCACGGTCGCACCGTAACAATCGTTTCTTTCTCTACTGAACAATTTTATAAGGAAGCCTTCGGACCTTTCACACCTGGCTTTAAAGTTGTCACGTACGGCAACATCGAAGAAATGAAAGCCGCCATCACACCTAATACGGCAGCTGTTATGCTGGAGCCAATTCAAGGCGAAAATGGCGTGGTTTTACCTCCAGATGGCTATCTCAAAGCAGTCTCAGACCTGTGCAAAGAAAACAACGTTTTATTCATTGCTGATGAAATTCAAACAGGTCTCTGCCGAACGGGCAAGTGGTTCGCCTCTCAGCACGAAGACTTGCGTCCGGATGTAATCGTCATCGGCAAGGCTCTTTCCGGCGGCATGTATCCCGTTTCGGCAGTCCTGGCTGATGACGCGGTTTTGGGATTATTCCAACCTGGCGAGCATGGTTCCACTTTTGGCGGCAGCCCACTCGCCGCGGCAGTAGCTGTGGCAGCCCTTGAAGTTCTGGATGAAGAACACCTGGCAGATCGCGCGACCGAGCTTGGCAATTACTTCATGTCAAAACTGCGCCAAATCGATTCACCCGTCGTTAAGGAAATTCGCGGACGCGGCTTGTTGATCGGCGTTGAACTCTATCCTGAAGCTGGCGGTGCCCGCCGCTACTGCGAAATGCTGCAGGAAGCCGGCATCCTCGCGAAAGAAACACACGACAACGTGATCCGTTTTGCCCCACCGCTCGTCATCGAGAAAGAAACCCTCGACTGGGCACTCGAAATCATCGCGAATGTCTTGAAAAGATAAGGAAATTTACTATGTATCGGTTTGCCAAGATAGTTGCCACATTAGGTCCCAGCAGCTCTACTGAAGCTGTGCTGGTGGAGATGGTAAAAGCAGGCATGGATGTCTGCCGTTTGAATTTTTCACACGGGTCCCACGAAGACCACGGCGAGAAAATCAAGTTGATTCGCAAAATCTCAAAAGATCTTGGCAAACCTATTTCAATCCTCATGGACCTCCAGGGTCCCAAACTACGTATCGGCGTCTTACCGGATGGGGTTATTAAGCTCCGATCCGGACAAGAAGTCGCATTATCTTCCCGCGAAGACCCACAAAATCTACCCGAGGGCGTGGTTTTCATTCCCTTTGACGTTCCCAAATTGCATGAAGCCCTTGTTCCAGGCAACCATATCCTCCTGGATGATGGTCAGCTCGAGTTTGAAGTGCTGCGCCTGGATGGTGAAACCATTTATGCAAGTGTCATCCTTGGCGGCAACCTGAAATCCCACAAGGGCGTCAACCTTCCCGGCTCCAATCTCGACATTCCCGTTCTCACTGCCAAAGATCTTGAGGACTTGAAGTTTGGCCTTGAAGCAGGGGTTGACCTCGTGGCGATTTCCTTCGTCAAAAAAGCTTCAGATATCGAAATGGTGCAAGATACTATGCGCAATATAGTGGGTAATCGACGCTTACCCCCGATTGTTGCCAAATTAGAGCGCCCTGAAGCGATCACCAACCTGGAGGAGATCATCAAAGTAACCGATGGTGTGATGGTCGCCCGTGGTGACTTGGGCGTGGAAATATCGCCTGCCCTGGTACCATCAGTTCAAAAAGAAATCATCAAAAAAGCAAATAACCTGGGTAAATTTGTGATCACTGCCACCCAAATGCTTGAATCGATGATCAACAATCCCCGCCCCACCCGTGCTGAAGCAGCCGATGTGGCCAATGCAATTTTTGATGGCACCGACGCCGTCATGCTTTCCGCCGAATCTGCTGCCGGTAAATATCCGGTCCAAAGCATCCGCATGATGGCAAACATCATTTTGGAGTCTGAAAGCCATGCGGCTGATTGGGGACACCACAACATTCTGCAAGCCGACATCTCGAATGATGATGCTATCGTCATTTCACATGCCGCGCGCGATATGACTCAGGATACAGATGTAGGTGCGATTGTGGTCTTTACCCGTTCCGGGACTTCGGCTCTCTGGATCAGCAAGACCAAACCAAACGTACCAATTTTTGCCTTCACACCTGACCTCAGCACCTACCAGTGGCTGGGAATCTGTTGGGGCGTTACACCCTTCCGGGTTCCACACGCCGACACCCTGGAAACAATGGTCACCCATGTCGAGACGGCACTGACCGCTGCAACCACCCTGAAAGGTGGTGACCAGGTTGTTGTTATCTCCGGCTTCCCAGTCGGAGCATTCACCAGCCCAAACCTTGCGATGCTTTATACCCTTAAAGGCTGATCCAATCTATCAGGAACAATCTCCAAGGCTTTTGTCATTCACAAAAAAACCGGTCTTTTCAGACCGGTTTTTTTCTAATTTTTGCTAATAGAGCGTGGCATTTATTGCCTCAAGCGACTCGCGGCTTGGGCGTAAGCGGTCTTTTGTGAGGCGATTGAGCGACTCCTCGGGAAGATCGTACTTCTCCTGGATGGTTGGGGGAACTCCTGAAAAATAGATCAAACCTGTCGCGAAGTAATGATACTTGTAGGACTCCGTCAGGAGATCCAGCGCGGCATGAAGATCAGTGGGATCATAATCCTTGTCGATCTTCTTTAACACCAAATAAGATCCATCCTGGAGCTGGACCTCACGATAAGATCCTTCTTCAAAATTCTCAAGCTGAATCTCTTCACGACTCTGAAAGTGCGTTATATCCTGGATAGGCGCTTCATGTTCCCGACCCCAGGAGTAAGATTGCAGGGCTTCGTCACGGTTGTTAAATGTGACACATGGGCTGATGATGTCGATCACAGCCACACCATTCTGAGACAAAGCAGCTTTGATCAACTGCTTCATCTGCTTCACATCCCCCGAGAAGGTGCGAGCCACAAAAGGAGCTCCACTAATCAGGGCCTCCATACACAGGTCAAGCGGAGGAAGCATATTAACACCCTGGTGCTTGAGTCTGAGACCCTGGTCGGAAGTGGCAGAGAATTGCCCCTTGGTGAGACCATAACATCCATTGTTTTCAATGATGTAAACCATTGGCACATTGCGCCGGATGACATGTTTGAAGTGCCCCATGCCAATACTGGCAGTATCGCCATCGCCGGAGATGCCCAGAATTTTGATTGAAGGATCTCCAAAACAAGCCCCCGTTGCCAGGGTTGGCATTCGTCCATGTAAACCATTGAAGCCAAATGAGCGGTCAAGGAAATAATTCGGGCTCTTGCTTGAGCAGCCGATGCCGCTGATCTTCATTACTTTTTCAGGAGCGATTCCAAGCTCCCAGACAGCAGCCTGAATCTGATTTGAAATAGCATTATGACCGCAGCCTGGGCATAGGGTCGAGGGTTTTCCCTTATAATCAGCCAGTGAGAGACCGATCCGATTTAACTCAACATGTTTTTCCACCTTTTTTCTCCTTTGCTAAGATGCTTTCAGCTGTCCATGCCGCGGTTAATGGAAGACCGCCAATTACTGAGATTGAGATCAATTTTTCTGAGTATTCCGAAACCTCGAGGGAGAGGATCTGCTCCAATTGCCCGTCGCGATTGAGTTCTACAACATAATTCCGCGCATGGCTGGCAATAAACTCCCGCACCGCGGAATTGGCAGGCAGTGCGCGCACACGCATATAATCCGCGTTAACTCCCTTTTCCGCCAGAATGTCCTGAGCCTCAATCATCGCGTCGTGAGTAGAGCCCATCCCGATAATTCCGATATCAGCTTCAACCTTGGACCTGCGAATGACCGGTCCAGGCAAGTCCTTAACCACACCTTTCAGCTTTCGTCCGATTCGACCTAACATATCTGACCAGTTTTTTGGATCTTCGCTGTAATTTCCATACTCATCATGCCCTGTCCCGCGGGCAAAGTAAGCCGCCTTGGGACTCAGATTGCCAATTACGGTGCGATAAGGAATTCCGTCTCCGTCAAGATCCTTATACCGTCCCCAATCCTTGAATTCCTCCAGCTTTTCTTCCCAAATAATCTTGCCCCGTTCTATGGGCTGATTGGGATATTCAAACCGCTTGGTGACCCAGGTATTCATTCCGAGGTCAAGATCGGACAGCACAAATATCGGAGTTTGATACTTTTCTGCGATATCAAGGGAACGCCAACCAAACTCAAAACATTCCGTGACAGTACCTGGAATGAGAATAACATGCTGGGTGTCTCCGTGTCCAAGCGTATAAATCATGGAGAGGTCGCCCTGGGCTGTCCGGGTAGGCAAACCTGTACTCGGTCCCACCCGCTGCACATTCCAGATGACCATGGGTGTTTCGGTAAAATATGCCAGACCGATATTTTCTGTCATCAGGCTTAACCCAGGTCCGGAAGTAGCGGTCATCGCCCGCAATCCAGCCCAACCAGCCCCCAATGTGGCACCAGCAGCAGCAAGTTCGTCCTCAACCTGCAAGATCACACAAGTGTTCTTTCCAGTTAGTGGATCTTTCCGCAATTTGTCCACCTGCTCTATTGCTGATTCAACCAGGCTTGTTGCTGGGGTAATTGGATACCAGCCGCAAAACTGCAGTCCGCCATAAAGCGCACCAAGCGCGCCCGCGTTATTACCATCTGTAAGAATGTAGTCACTTAATTCTGGCAACTGTTCCAGGTAGAAGTGATCTTTCTTTTCGATATTCTCAAGCGCATATTGGAAACCAAGTTTCACGATATTAAAATTCGATTCAGCAACAGTTGGTTTGTTGCGAAACTGATGCTGAATGGTGGCTTTCAAAATTTCTTCGGGAATACGCAGCACCTGACCCACAATACCGACGTAAAGCATATTCTCCATGTAAGTCTGAAGATTTCGAGGCACATCCACCTGCTTCATCAAGGTCTTGATGGGCATAGGATAGACGATCACCTCTTTATCCTTTATTTCGGGTTTTTCCAGGTGGTCAGCATAGAACAGCACCCCTCCATCCTGGAGGTAGGTTACGTCCTTATGGATGGTAGCTGGGTTCATCGCCACTACCACATCGTCGTGCGCTACACGTCCGGTATAACCGCGGGCTGAAGCCCGGATCACAAACCAGGTGGGTAACCCCTTGATATTGGACGGGAAAATGTTCTTACCGGAGGTCAGGATCCCCATACGAAACAGCGAACGGTAAAGAATGCTGTTCGCCGTAGCACTGCCGGATCCGTTGACCGTGCAGATGGTCACACAGACTTCGTTGACAATCCGCTCGTCACCCTGCAGCAATTTTTGCGTGGAATCTAGCATTACGATTATCTCTCCTTTTACTCAAATCTTTGTCGAAGATCTGCTTTCTTGAAAGTTTTTATCAAATCAAAATGAGTCACCAAGGCTTCATATCCTTTTTCATAAGCTTTGCTTGCGATTGCATCCAGCATCTGGCGGTGATAACTCCAGACACTTTCCAGGTATTCATGGTTGCGATAATATTGGATTCGAGATGCCTCATAGAGATCCCAGTAGGTTTCAAGCACACTGTTGAGCACACGATTGTTTAACGGGCGATAAATCGCCAGGTGGAAATTTCGATGTTCTGGGGTAGGTATCACCACCGGACTTTGGTTAATTTTCCAGTTAGCCAGTTCTTCCAGTCTCCGGAGCTCCTCGATGTGGGACTTCTCAAGCAGAGCACAGGCTTCATACCAGTAAGCAATCTCGAGTTGCCGGCGCACAGATGCATATTCCTGGAAAAGCTCGGGGTCGACTCGCAAACCATAGGTCATTGAAAGTGTGAGGGGACGGGTAAGGCAAAATTCATGTTTTTGGATACCTGTTCGTGTGCGCACCTCGACAAAACCCAACTCTTTTGGGACTTCAAGCTGCTCGCGAACACTGGCAGTGGAGATGCCGAGTTGAGAACTTAACTCTGATATGCTTGGAATAGGCTCATCCTGACGGGTAGCGTCTGCAATAAACTTCAAAACAGGACTGAGCTCGTTGATCATATTTATCTGATTAATAGAATTAATCAATCGCCACTATTCTAACCGCGTCCATCGGATCGGTCAAGGCACAAATACCTAATTTTGCAGCCTTTCCACGAACGCATTCTTTTCAAAATCAGAAAAATGATCAAAATCCCTCTTAAATTACGGGCGTCGGGTAGAATAACAGTTTGGTAACTAATAATTATCGGGTTAATCATGTCAATAAGCGAATTTAACAGTCCTTTTCGATATAAAACGATACGCACTAATGCATTCAGTTGGGTAGCATCGCATGCTTTGCATCACTGGCCTATCTTCCTGGTAGCCATTATTGGCGCAGCCGGCAATGCTGCCTTGGCTTCCGTCCCGGCAATTCAATTTGGTATCGTTTTTGAAAACCTGACCAGCGGCAATCCCTTGCCCTCAATTTTCTTGCGCGCCGCTGTGCTGGTTGGAATATCTCAAATCATCCGCGGATTAATGCAGTTTTTCCGCAATTTTGGTTTCGAAGTTACTGCCCAACGTATCGAACGCGATGTGAGGGATGAGTTTTACACCAGTCTGCTTGGCAAGAGCATGACTTTCCACTCGTTGCAGTCCATTGGTGACTTGATGGCACGCGCCACCAACGACATCCGCGAAGTCAACTATATCTTCAGCCCAGGCCTCAACATGGTGCTTGGCTCGATCAACTTCTTATTCATTCCCATCGGCGTCGGTTTATCCATTCACCCCGCTTTGCTGCTGACCCCGGTCTTATTCATTATTTTCTATTTTGTCGCAATTGTCCACTTCCTGAGGATCCTTGAACCTGTCACACGCGAGGTTCGCTCAACCTTCGGCAGACTCAACAGCCGCCTGGCAGAAGACATCGACGGAATAGAGACGGTCAAAGCAGCATCCCAGGAAGAAGCTGAGATTGATCTCTTCAAAGTAAATTCCCAAGCCTTTCGCGACGCAAATGTCAAACAAGGTGATATCGAAGCCCGTTTTATCCCGCTCCTTCTATTGGCCTTGGCTATGGGCTTTGGCTTAACGCATGCTCTTTTGCTTCACCGGCAGGGTCTGATCTCATTAGGCAGTGTCATCTCATACTTCAGCTCTCTCTCTTTGCTCGGATTTCCAACGCGCACCTCCATCCGTTCTTACTCGCAAATATCGCTTGGGATTGCCGGCGCGCGCAGGTTGCTTTCCATTATGAACAGCGAGAACAATCTTGATCAAAATGAATCCGGACACAGTGCTGTGATCAAAGGCAAGGTCAACTTTGAAAATGTCAGTTTTGCTTATGACGGCGAAAACCTGAATCTGCACGACTTGAGCTTTGAAGTCAACCCCGGGCAGACTATGGCAATTGTCGGGCAAACCGGCTCCGGGAAAACCAGCCTGGTTCGCCTGATCAACCGCACTTATGATCCCCTTTCGGGTAGTGTCTACATTGATGGGATCGACTTGCGGGATTGGAAACTGGATAGCCTCCGCAGTCAGATCTCGATCATCGAACAGGATGTGTTCTTGTTTTCAAAATCAGTCGCTGAAAATATCGCTTTTGGCAAACCAAACGCTACTCAAGAGGAAATCGTAATTGCAGCAGAGAAGGCTCAGGCAAACGGCTTCATTGATAAACTGCCGGAAGGTTACGACACGGTTATCGGAGAAAGAGGGACAACCATTTCCGGTGGTCAACGGCAGCGCCTTGCGCTTGCCAGAGCCTTCCTGACAGACCCCAAGATCCTGATCCTGGACGACTCAACCAGTGCAATCGACAGCAAAACCGAAGACGAGATCCAACAGGCTATCAAGCTGGCTTCTGAAGGCAGAACCACCTTCATCATCACCCACCGCCTTTCCCAGATCCGTTGGGCAGATCTGATCATCGTCATGCGCAAAGGGCGCATCTCTGCCATCGGCACACATGACCAATTGATGGAGACTTCTAAATCTTACCGAAACATCTTCGCGGAGGCAAAAGAGTAATGGGCTTCCATCAAGGTCTCAGCGGCGAACTTTATGATCGTCAATATAGCAACAAAGTCTTGCTCAGTCGCATCTGGGATTACGCCAAAGGTCATCGCAAATACATCACGTGGATGAGCGTCAGCATCATTCTGCAGGGTCTTTTTGCCGCTTTACCTCCTCTGTTGATCTCGAATGTCCTTGATGAGGGCATTGCCGGCATTCCAAACGAAACAGCCTATGCCATCCTGGTAGCGGGCATTCTCTTCCTTGAGGTGATGGACTTCGTTTTCTACTATATAATCAGGCGGCTTTTGTCCCGCGTCACCGCGGACATGAATCGCGATCTGTCGATTGACGCTTTCGCATCATCCATCAAACAGGATCTCGCCTTCCATGACCGCCTTTCATCCGGGCGCATTGTCTCCCGAATCACCACTGACACTAATGACTTCTCTTTGCTGATCAGGCTGACAATGGATGTTGCAGGCAGCACCGTCCAATCTGTCGTGACTGCCATTATCCTGTTTAATGCCGAGTGGCGGCTCGCGTTGGCCTTGATGGCTTTTGTTCCGCTCGTTATGCTCATTGTGTCTCAGTTCCGCAAACTTGCGCGCCGTGTGACCACCAGGGGCATGCGTGCCATGGCAAATGTGAACGCCACCATCAAAGAAACGATCAGCGGCATCTCCGTTGCCAAAAACTTTCGCCAGGAAGAGGAAATCTACCGGGATTTTGATGCCTCGAACACCACTTCTTACAAAGTTAACGTGCAGCGGGGTTTTGTCCTATCGATCGTCTTTCCGGTCATGCGCACCCTTAGTGGCATCAGCATCGCGCTCCTGGTTTATTTTGGCGCACTGAGTGTCACCCAGGGACTGATCACCGCTGGTGCCTGGTATATGATCCTGCTGGCAAGCGACCGCTTCCTGATGCCTATTTTGAGCATTACCTCTTATTGGACTCAAGTCCAAACAGGTCTTTCAGCCGCAGAGCGCATTTTTGCCTTGATCGATTCAGAACATTCGGTCATTCAAAGTAACAATCTCAAGGTTGATAGTCTATCTGGCAAAATTGATTTCAATCAACTCAGTTTCAACTACGCGACCGGTGGAAATGTGCTTAACAATTTTGATCTCCACATCGCACCCGGAGAAAATATTGCGATCGTTGGACATACTGGAGCCGGAAAATCCTCGATCGCCAGGTTGATAACCCGTTTCTATGAGTTCCAGGAAGGTCAACTGCTCCTTGACGACATCGACATTCGCCAGTTCGATCTGCCTGCCCTGCGGCGAAACATGGGCATCGTCACCCAGGTGCCATTCCTCTTCGATGGTACGGTTGAGGAGAACATCCGCTTTGCCGCTCCCAACATCAGTCGGGAGGAAATCACCCAGCTTGCTAACCAAATCGGCAACGGTGAATGGCTCGAAACTTTCTCAAACGGGCTTGATACACAAGTCGGCGAACGCGGTGCCCACATCTCCATGGGGCAGCGGCAGTTAGTGGCACTGATGCGCGTTTTGGCGCATAAACCCGCCATTTTTATCCTTGATGAAGCTACCGCCAGTATTGATCCTTTTACGGAATATCAGATCCAACAAGCTCTGGGGCTGATTTTGCAGTGCTCAACCAGCATCCTCATCGCTCATCGCCTCTCCACTGTCAGGTCGGCTGACCGCATCATCGTGCTTGACCGCGGCTCCATCATTGAAGAGGGTAATCATCAGGGCTTGTTGGAGCAAGGTGGTCACTATGCGGAGCTCTACAATACTTATTTCCGCCACCAATCGCTCAAATATGTTGAAGAAGCCGGGCAAATCCTTGGCAAAAGCAACGCCAACAAATTTGTCTCTTAAAATCCTCTATAATTAGCTCTGGAGATGTTATGGCAAAAGTCATTGTAGCCATGAGTGGTGGCGTGGACAGCGCAGTTGCAGCCGCCTTGTTGATCAGGCAAGGTTACGACGTGGAAGGTTTGACCCTTCAGCTTTGGCATGCCAACCGGACGGATCAAAAAGTCCTCGAAGCCGCTCGGCAGGTTGCCAGGCAGTTAGGCATCCCCTTCCACGTCGTAGACGCACGCGAATCTTTCCGGCGGGAGGTCGTGGAAGCCTTCATCGCCAGCCACCTGGCAAATGAAACGCCAAATCCCTGCGTATTATGCAACCGTGCTCTCAAGTGGGCTCAGCTCATCGACTACGCTAACAAACAAGGGGCTCAATTCGTGGCAACAGGTCACTACGCGCGCATTTTACCGGCTGCAAATGGCAAATTTGAACTATGGCGAGCCACTGACCCGGCCAAAGACCAATCCTACGTGCTGAGCAATCTGACCCAGCAAGAATTGAAACGGTCAATCCTGCCTCTAGGCGAACTGGGGAAACCGGAGGTACGGGCAATCGCCCAAAACCTCGGTCTGGCAGTCTCCGACACACCCGACAGCCAGGATCTGTGTTTCGTTGATCAGCAAGACTACCACCAGTTCCTGCGGGAATTTGCCCCCGCTGCCACCCAACCCGGAGAAATCCGAACTATCGATGGGCGGCTTTTGGGCACGCACCAAGGCTTGGCTTTTTACACCATTGGGCAAAGGAAAGGCCTGCCCGCTTACACCGAAGCCCTTTACGTCCTCGAAAAACAAGCTGAAAACAACACCTTAATTGTTGGTACAGCCAACCAGTTGGGAAGCAGTCAGTTTCTCGTGCGTCCGGTGAATTGGATCAGCGGAGAAGCCCCAGCCTTGCCCCTCTCGTGTAGTGTAAAAATCAGGTATCGTGCAAATCCTGTCAGTTCAAGGCTTAGCACGTTTGATAACAGCAGTTTGCTGGTTGAGACCGACCTGCCCCTGCGGGATATCACTCCCGGGCAGAGCGCGGTATTCTACGAAGGCGAGAAGGTGCTCGGAGGTGGCATCATCCGGGCAGACGGAAGGTAAGCGTATGAAAAGCAGCGAAATATCCTTTTTAAAGTACTCCGACGGTGAGTGGCAGCAGCAAACGGGTCAGGTTCCGGTAGAACAGGCAGTGACCCTGATCATTAATGGCAAGCCCTGGCTGGAAATGCGCTGCACGCCTGCCATGATCGCCGAGCTGGCAGTTGGTTTCCTTTACAACGAGAGGCTGATCAACTCCGCGGAGGATATCACGCGTGTCCACGCCTGTGAGACTGCGGATTTTGTGGAAGTCGACACGGCCTTACCCATTAACAAGCCCACAACCTGGATCAAAACCACGGGCTGCGGCGGCGGCCAGACCGCCCAACAGCTCGAACAGCCGGAAAAGCCAAGCCTGAATGAAGTCACCTTAAGTGCTGAAACTGTTGCTGGGACGCTGGCTGATTTTCTGGAAACGCAACACGCCCAGACAAGCTCCCGTGGTATCCACTGCTCAGCAGTTTCGGATGGCGGAAAAATTCTGGTGCTGGCTGACGATATCGGCAGGCACAATACTCTCGACAAACTCATGGGTTTCATCCTTCTCAGGGAACCGTCCCTCAAGCCCTCCATTATGCTCACCACCGGCCGCATCAGCTCGGAAATGCTGCAAAAATCCGCTCGCATGGGCGTGTCAGTAGTCATCTCACTCACCTCCCCTAACACCGCCACGGTCGAGCTGGCACAAGAAATGGGCATAACCCTCATCGGTTATGCCAGGGGTTCTCGTTTCAACGTCTACTCCCATCCAGAGCGCTTTACAGATCTGAGTTAAAAAAGCGCGTAAGGTTAAAGCCTGTGAATCTCGTGTACCCTGTAGGGCTGAGGCCTGCCTCAGCCAGAATGATGTGGCGGGTGTGCTACGAGGAACAGGCAGGCCAGTTCCCTACTGAGCTTGTGGGGCGTGTAAGGTTGAGGTCTGTTTCAACAAGATTGAGTGGCATCTAAACCTCGTGTACCTTGTAGGGCTGAGGCCTGCCTCAGCCAGAATGATGTGGCGGGTGTGTCACGAGGAACAGGCTGGCCAGTTCCCTACTGAGCTTGTGGGGCGTGTAAGGTTGAGGTCTGTTTCAACAAGATTGAGTGGCATCTAAATCTCGTGTACCTTGTAAGGCTGAGGCCTGAGTTAAGACAGTGATTGTTTACACTTTGTTTGAGGGGATAATTTACATTTTTATCCATCAAACACATCCCTTTTGAGGGACGTGCTGATCCAAGTAATCAACAATAACGGGTAACCAGAGGCGGTTACCCCTACACGAACGGAGGGGAAATCGAATATATTCTCACGTAGGGGCAGGCCCCTGTGCCTGTCCGCATCATTGGTCCGGTATATACGCTGGGTAAACATAGGTGGAAAGCCATATAAAATTGTAAACAATCACCTCGTATATTTTGTAAACAATCATACCTGTCTATACAGCCTGCCTCAGCCAGAATGATGTGGCGGGCAAGTCGCGAGGAACAGACACGCCAATGCCTTACGGAGAACTTAGGAGGGTCTCCATGCTTGAAAGGTTTGGCGGCACACTGCTTATATCTATCTGAGCCTCACAATGACTCACCAACAAGCCAGATCCCCACACACATAGAGTGTACTTCCTGGATGAGGTTCGCGATGGTGGACAAAAGGATCGCATCGATCTAATCAGCCAAAAGTTTCACCAGGTTTGGGTGAAAATGGTGTAAAATTGCTGTTGACGTGGAATTTCGGTGATAGATATCTAAGAAATCGTAGTATTAATAATTGCTGAAATTAACGGAATTAGGAAACGGAGATAATTGATGAGAATTCCAAGATTTTTAGCTTTTATGACAATTTCACTTTCATTATTACTAACAAGTAACGTTCAAGCAACAACTCCCAATACTCAAAATCAACCAAGTATGTCAGCAACCTTTCAAATCGAAGATGGTAATCTGTTTGGATTCCCGGAGGGTTTTGATGTTCAGGTTTTTCTCAATAACCAACCTGGCTCATTAAAATCTTTTTATGATACGAACGAAGGCAATTTGGTGTCTGTGGCAGATGCAATAACTTTCTACTCCCAATTATCCGGAATTGATCCTCGCATTTTGCTCTCTCTGATCGAAGTCAAAACGGGGTTAATTACAGATCCAAACGCTGGCGATCAGCAAGTAAATGCGTGTTTCGGTAACAGAGATCCTGAACAGTCAGGTTTTCTGACTCAACTAAGATGGGGACTAGATACGCTTTTGGATTTTTACGATCAAGCTTCACAAGAGGGATTTCTTGGAAAATTGATTCTTGCAGACAATCAAGAATTTCAACTTGAGCCAACTATCAATCCAGCCTCCTCTGCCATTAATGCGTTTTTGGCTTATAAGACTGATCATAATACCTGGGTTGGTTTGATCGGGGATGGACCCAATAGTTTCAAACAGATATATGAGAATTTTTTTGGTCCCCTCGGAACAAACACCCCCGGTGCGTCATTAACAGCTCTGACAGAATTGAGATTACCCTGGGGAAATGGAGAGACTTGGTATTATACTGGTGGTCCCCATACAGGGTCTGCTGGTGGGGTGCGATATAGTAAGGCTGCAATCGATTTTGCTCCTGGTGGGGGAAGCGGCTGCTTTAATTCAGGTTCCTGGGTGCGTGCAGCTAAAGCAGGTACTGTAGTTTACGCTAATTGCAACTTTGTCAGGATAGATCATGGAGGCGGGTGGTCAACAGGTTACTTCCATCTTTCATCAATCCAGGTTCATGTTGGCCAGCAGGTTCAGGTGGGAACTAAGTTAGGTCATCCATCTTGTGGAGTCGGAGCAAGTTGTGGATGGAGCGGGCGCGCAACTGGAAGCCATGTCCATTTTGATACAAGGATAAACAATAAACCACAGCGTATTGCAGGCACAAGCCTTGATGGCTGGGTGGTAGGTGCGGCAGCATCCGACTACTACGGTACATTGACCTTGGGGAGCACTGTTAAAAATGCTTCGTGGACTCGAAAAGATTCAACGAACGGCATTACCTCCGTCGCCCAAGACTCTGACACAGATGACGCCAGGACCATTTCCTCGGGAGAGACTCTGTATGGCAATCGTAACCCAGGTACAGATGTTGATTTATATTACATTAATCTTTCGGCCCAGCAATCGCTTGTGATAAACATGGAAAAGATCACTGATGGTTTTGATCCCTACCTGACATTAAAAGATCCAAATGGTCAGGTAGTAGCGGTTGATGATGATAGTGGAAGCGGGCGCAACGCCAGGATCTCGATCACTGTCGGAAGTAGTGGAAGGTATCAGATCCTCGCATCTGGTTGGAGTACAACAACAGGCCAATATTCATTGAAGGCTACCGTTGAGATACAAAGTGACAACGAAGATGGTCGCTGGCTGCCTTATGACCAGTCTGTCAGTGGCAAGATCAACAATAACACAGATACGGACACGTATTATTTCAATGGAGTCGCTGGCAGGATCATTACAATCAGTATGTGGAAGTTCAACAGTAACCTGGATAGCTATCTCTTACTTTATAATCCCGCAGGCTCGGAAGTAGCATTCAATGACGATGGCGGTGGGAATCGAAATGCGATGATTTCTATAACCCTATCTAATACAGGGGTATATCGGGTTGTTGCCCGTTCCTGGAATTCGCTTTCCAACGGTGAATATCAGATGCGATTAACTTCTCTTGAGCCAGAAAACTATGCTCTAAATCAACCTGTGCATGTATCATCTACTTTCTCCGGTTCCTATCCAGGGAGCAATGCGGTGGATGGCCGGACGGATACAAGATGGTCCTCAGAATATGACGAAATAGAATGGATTTACGTAGATTTAGGTTCCAGTGTCAACATAAATAACGTGACACTACGTTGGGGAGCTGCCTATGCGACTGCTTATGGTGTGTATGTTTGGAATGGCAGCATTTGGCAAAATGTGTATTTCACAGCACAGGGCAATGGAGGAACTGATATTCTAAACTTTTCCACAAGAAACACCAGGTATGTAATGGTTTATGGCTACGTGAGGGGAACAAGCTGGGGTTACTCACTCTATGAGTTTGGTGTTTATGATTCGACTCTCGCAGTTATGCCCATTGTTCCTCCGGAAGATCCTACCAAAGATCCGGATACAGTAGAAGAGCAAACTCCACCTCCCGCTACCAGTTTCGACAAGCAAGATGGTGTGCTAGCCCTAAGCATGGGATTTGACGGGGAACAGGAATTTCTTCCGTTGCCAAGTATTTTTGATGGCGAAAATCCGACCATTGACAACAACAAGGCTGGATTACCCGTGGCCCACATTGAAGCCATTCATTTTGACGATACGCTCAATCCTGGCCAAATTATCCTTTATTCCTTTAATGGATCGGCAAACGATAATGATGTGGATGGAGAAGGGGAGCAGATAGTTGCCTATGAGTGGAGTTCAAATCTCGACGGCGTTCTAAGCACTTCAGCGGATTTTGCAAGATTATCAATTGATCTTAGTGCGGGGACGCACACTATCAGTCTCAAGGCAAAAGACAATGAGGGAATTTGGTCTGAAAGTGTGACCATGGAGCTGATAATTGAACATCCCTTATCAGTGTCGAGAATTTACCTGCCTTTGTTGAACAGGTAAGTCGTGGGATTTATTGCTTGTAGGGCAATCAAGCGGAATACTATGAATTGGAGGATGTTGATTGACCTCAACATCCTCCGGATTAATCCATATTATGAATGGGGCTTAACTGATGCCCTTAATTGTCAATGGTTTTTGGCAAGTCAAATAGATCTTTGATATTAGCTTTTTGGAGGTAAGGAGTCATGCTGAAATCCGGTTTACATAAATTTTCATTTCTTTTGCTGTTTATTTTAGTGGGGGTTATAGTTTTTCCAAATTTGAAAATGTTAGAAAATAATGGGGTCTATGCGGCTGGGATCAACGAGACAGCCCAGGGGAGTGTTGTAAAAGATACATACGCGGAATCTGGTTTTGCTGCAACTCCTCCAGGAAATCAAAAACTGCTCTATCTGGGATATAACACTAGTTACTCTAAATATAAAAATCGTATTTATATTCAGTTTTCCTTACCTTCCCTGCCAGCGAATTCAGTGATCGATTCAGTGTCTTTGCAGTTACGCTATTGCTATTCGCAAGCCACTTCCCCTTTTGGAGTTACAGCGTATCAAGTGAACAGTGGATGGGATGAATATGGTCTTACCTGGAACAATCAGCCATCCATTGGAGGAGCAGTGGGATATGGAACGATTGCTATTAGTTACTCTTACCAAAGTATCGATATTACACCATTAGGGCAAGCATGGTACAGTGGGACTCCGAACTATGGTGTCGCTATATTTGCTAATAACGAATCTGCATTAGGCGGGGCATTCTACTCAAAAGAAGGAAATAACAGCGCAACCCCTCCCCAATTGATTATCAATTATCATGTTGAGGCACCTCCGAACAATCCTCCGACTGCGCAAGACGCTTCTGTCACAACGGCAGAAGATACACCTATCGAAATAAAGCTGCAGGCTTCAGATCCAGATGGAAATTCATTGAAATACAGCATCAACTCAAACCCCTCTAACGGCTCGTTAAGCGGCAACGCGCCTGACCTTTTGTACACACCAAATGCGGATTACTATGGAACTGATGCATTTACCTTCAGTGTGAATGATGGGCTGGCAAATAGCAACGTTGCGACCGTTTCTATTAACATCACCCCTGTCGAAGATATAGTACGAAAGTCCTGGACGTTTATGCTTTACTTCTCCGGGGATAACAACCTTGAACATGTTTTACGTCAAGCTAAAGAAAGATTGGAAGCTTTGCCGGCCAATCAAGCGGTTAATCTAGTTGTTCTGATCGATGGATACGCTCACCAGGATACTTTTAGATACCTCATCCAACCAGGCGGGGTGTATTCAAATGAAACCAAATGGCACCTAATTGAGCTCGATATGGGTTCTGCAAAAACCTTGCAGGATTTTGTTAGCTGGTCAATGGACACGTATCCCGCGGACAACTATTATTTAGCTATTGCTAATCATGGTGGGGGAACTTATGGGGTCTCGTCGGATGATACAAGCCATAGCCTGATTTCTCCTGTCGCCTTAGGCAATGCGCTTCGAACAGCAACTTATGATGGGGTGCGAAAAATTGATGTTCTGCACTTTGATGCCTGCCTGATGGCAATGATGGAAGTTTTTTATGAGGTGAGCCAATACACGGATTATGTGGTGGCATCGGAAAATCTAGGCTGGGGTGTATTTGCTTTTGATTCTTACCAGAATATCTCTGGAACAAACGATATTGCACCTTACGAATACAGTACAGTAGTACAGAGCATAACAATATCAACAACTCCACAGGAGTTGGCTTCACTTATTACTGAGACTTATTATAATCATCCTGCCCTCTCACGTCTGCCCAGGACAATTTCCAGTGTGAATTCATCGAGTACTCAGGCCATGAACACCGCGGTTAACAACCTTGCTGAAGCATTAATTGTAGGGTTGGATCAGCCTGCAATTAAGGATGCCGTCAGCCTGGCTCGAATTAATGTCCAGAAACTTGATTCAGAAAATTATGGATCATTGGACATAAACGAGAGATTCGTAGACTTATATGACTTTGCAGACCAACTATCAATTGGTATTACTGACACAACGATTCGGAATGCGGCTCAGGCAGTAAAGAGCGCGATTTTGCAATGGATTGTTTCGGAGTATCATGCCAGCGGTCGGATGACATACAACCAGGAAACCAATTATGTAGAGCTGGAAAAAGTGCATGGTGCATCAATTTTTTTCCCACCCAGACCAAACAACTATGATTATGCAAAATATGTCGGTAATAATTTGTTCTTGTTCACAGCTAACAATAAGTGGGATGAGTTTCTCCAGAAATATATGGGAGTTATGGCTCTACCTCCAGATAACTCTCCACCACCGTCTTTGCCGTGGATTTTGGACCCATTAATTATCAAAATGTACTTGCCGACTATACGTCGCTAATAAATAAGTGAAAATAGGTGTGAGATTTTTTATGGGATTTCCTCGCAATGATGGCAGCAGTATTGTGACTTGTTTTTCTTCCTGGGAGGTACGAATAAACATTTATTTACCGAACTTTATGCTTCAAAGACTTGGAATCGGTTTATTGGGTTTTACCGCGTTATTGTTGTTCGGATATGTTGGCGCTACCCCGACTTACGCAATGAGTAAGCAACCAGGATTAGGTTTTATTGAGCAAAATCGGATTATTACGACCTTTCCTAATGGTTCTGACAGTTTCGAGGGAGAGCATCAACACAGCTTCTACTCTACAACAACTGAAGAGCCAGATAATTTCTTGCTTAGTATTGCTGTTGATGACAGTGGACAATTTACAGCTAATTTTCTTAATTCAATACCGAGTGGCTTTACCCAGATACGAAGTGATATAGGGGTAAGTCTTTATCGGAAAGATTATGCAGATGGCCAGCCTGATTTTGTTCAAGTAGTTGATTTGGACGAAGGCGCCAAAGTAAAACTTTTACATGGTTCAATAGCAGATTTGCGTGAAGGTCAGGGACCATACGGTGGAAATAACGCTACTTTCTGGAAAACATCGTTGTTGACTGCAAGGAATGATTTTGCCAGTGCAAATGAACATGCTTTTTGTATATCCAACGGGGAGTTCTTTTCAACCAACGATGACCCAACACCACTGGCTTTTCCACTAAAAAAAGATGGGCAGATATTTAGTGATGGATATGGGAGTGGTTATGAATTTCCTGGTCAATTATTGATACTCGAGATCTGGAACGATCATGCGAATATTCGATCACTTTCCAAAGATAATCTATATGGTTCTTCGGCGCCAAATATTCTTGGTGGATTGACCGAAGATGCAGATCATCCGAGTGAATACAATTATGTTGGTCGGACATTCGCGGGGATAGATGATACTGATGGTGATGGTGATTATGAGACGATTTACATATTTACCTCGTCTTATGCCAGGCAAGTTGATGCAGCTTCTGTGCTAAGAGATTTTGGCGCTGATAAGGTTATTATGTTTGACGGTGGAGGTTCTACACAGATGCGTTGTGGAGGAACCAGTTATGTTTCATCCTCAAGAAGTATTCCTCAAACGATCGGAGTAGTTGCGGGTAGCGCAGATCAACCGAGCTGCCCTGTAATCACAGGGAAGGTAGTGTTATTCGATGAAATCAATTGCGGTGGATCTTCTGTCAATGCGACTGGTGTGGGGTTGTGGACTATGGCGGAGGTTTTCAATGACAAGGCAGAATCTATTGCCATACCTTCGGGATGGTCGGCCAGATTATATCTGCATGACAGTGAGTCAAGTCCCAGCAAGTGTTTCCGATCAACAGATTCAGATTTTTGGGATAATCATTTTGGTGATGGCACAACGGTAGCTAATGAAGCTACCTGGATGCGGGTATTTGACAACGGCGACTGTCAGGTACCTGTTATTGATGAAGCTGAATTCGTGACTCAATCTGAGTATCCAACAGTGTATACAGGACAACCACTGCAAATTTTTTTTGAAGTTAAGAATACCGGTACATCTACCTGGATAACTGGAGATTACTGGCTTGAGAATATCAAAGAACCGATGGGCGCAAATTTGACTCAATCCTTGGGGGAAACCGTCGCACCTGGTCAGACTTTCCGCTGGCACATCAACCAGATTGCTCCTGTCAATCCTGGTTTGTATCGTTCACAGTGGACAATCAACCATAATGGAACACAATTCGGGCCGAATATGTTTATTGATGTCACTGTTTTAGATCTCCCAGGTGAGCCGTTTTATCCAATTCAATTTTACTTGGATCCTTATTATTGGAATGGTTATGAATATGTTACTCAGCCTGGTGCTCATTCGTTTGTCGACAAGAATGCCAATTATTGTGATCAGATATCGTCCTTTCTTATTCGAAGTGGTTGGTCAGTAAGGGTGTTTGCATCAGCAGATTTCTCAGGGGTCAATCGATGTCAAAATTCAAGTGTTAAGAATATGGCCAGCGAGTTCTTCGACGATGGCACACCGCTTGATAACAACGTTTGTTCTTTTATTCTGAGTGATCAACCAAATTGCATGGGTTTAATGCAAAACAAAGTATTTCTACCGATGATGAAAAAGTGAAACAACACTGTAATTTTTATTACATATGTGACTCTGCTGCAATTACTCGTTTTTCTACATTTGCAATTAATTTTCTCCCACTTTGATGGCGTTTTCAGCCTTTTTATGGGCAATGAGCAGGTATTTGGGGCATATTTTGACAACTTTCTCCCACTTTCGCCAAGAAAAAGTGGCGTACATACCTTTTTGCAGAAGAGTCATATGTCGTTGCGGAAATTGCTCCTCATAGGTCGAGGTAGTGGTGTGGATAATTTAGTTTCGCCTGAAAAGCACAATCAATAGAATCTATGATAGGAAGATGGAGGATATCGATGGTTCAAATTACTAAAAGTTTCTTGACTGTTTGTGTTGTGATGATTTTTTGCTCAAGTTTCTTTATCAGTGAAGTTGACGCAAGGTATGAGAAAGAAAGTTTGCTGGAAGAAGAATTGACCGGTAATGACCTTTCAGAAAAAAGTGACAATTTCTGCAGTAATCAAAGGTCAATGGGGATTCCAGAAAACCCGGATTCAGAAATTCAATATGTTGATTGCACTTCAGAGGCATACGGATTTAACCAAGGCAGAGATTTCTTTTCTGACACCTTGTTGATTATGGAGATTCCAGTCAGTGAGTTTGCTGTTGACGCTTTTATGATATGGAAGCCCTATGAAAATACCTATGCGTGTTGGAACCCGCTTGCCACAACTCGGAAAGTGGCTTATCTACCACCAAGTGCAGGTTGTACATCAACAGACTTTAATAGCGTAGGTGTAAAAAACTACTCCAGCAAATACTGTGGTGAATTAGCGACAGCAAGCACCCTGAATTTGTCATATTATACAGCTATCCGTACCATGTTAAGACAAGAAGCTTTTAATTGGGATGCCATAAAAGCTTCAGTTAAAACGTGGGTGGGGAGTGAATCATATGCAACTTCAATTACCAATAAATGGCTGACTTTGTGGAACAACCGTTCAGCTGCTGATGTTACTCCGCCGGTTTCAACCCTTAACTTATCAAGTACCGGATTGGGTGAGAACGGATGGTTTACTGCCCCAGTTACAGCTAGGATTTCCGCATCTGATGATAGCTCTGGCGTCTCCTACTCTGAATATGATATCAATGCTACCGGAGTTTGGGTCCGGTACTCGGAACCATTCACCCTTGCAGTTGATGGGGTATATTACATCCATTATCGTTCTGTAGATGTAGCAGGAAATGTTGAAACTCATAAAACTAGTGTGGTTTCTCTTGATACACAGCAGCCTCTTAATCCGACCACAGCTTATCCAAATTGTGATGCGCAAAGTGGTGTGCTCCAGAACACATGTAATCATCCCCATTTCTATTGGGAGGGACATAGCGATTCAGGCAGTCAAGTAGCAGGATTTAACGTTTACTGGGGTGTAGACCCATTTGGAACAAACCTTACGTGGACGGAGACAACTTTTTTTGATGCACCTCCTGTGTCAGATGGGATCTATTACTTTCGCCTTCGGACGAAAGATTGGGCTGGGAATTACAGTGCCTGGAACACCCAATTTATTCTAGTATATAGCTCATCGGTAGTCCAACTTTTCTTACCTATGCTCTGCAACAATGCGGCCAATGAAAGTTTTAATATTGCACCTACAATAATCAGCCCAGCAGATGGCGAATTTGTTAATAACTTAACACCAACCTTTACTTGGCAAATAAACGATTCTCTTCACCAAAGTACCTGGTTATATTATTGGATATCGGAAGATCCTAACTTAAGTTATTACAATTATTCCGGTTGGGCGAGTGCTGGTCAGGGCTTCGCACAGCCAAAATTAAATCTCCAACCTAACACAACTTACTATTGGTACGCTGCCTATGATTATCTTAGCGGAGATTTTACATGGGAAATAGGACCAAAAACAGAAGTAAGAAGTTTCAGAACAGGATCAGGATGAACTCCTTTTCATTGATTAAACTTGACAAGTTGTCTGAGATTTTCAGACTTAGGAAATTCGAATTATTTATCGTGGACTCGCAGTTCATTCTAATCAAGGTCAAGTGAACATGGGCATTCAAGTAGATAAAGTACATGTCTTTATCGACTTATCTCAATCTACGTTGTATTTCCATAATGTTGCCGGACTAGACTTTGCCTGTTAACCCTTACACAGATGGTTGACTTTTCTAGACGAAAAGAATTGGCTCCGAGTACTTGGCAATACTAGAGTCTGAGTTTCCCTTTTTAGTGTCCTGAGGAAAGGTTATCCAAAATCAATTTTGCTGAGGCGGGGACTTCAGGCTCAGCAACCATTTCACTCCCGTTGATGTTGATAACACCAGTACGGATGGGTCTGAGAAGTTTTACGAATTGTTTGATACTTATGACAGTTTGAGCCTCAATGTTCCGGCCTATTGCCAAAGCTGCCAGGACAATTGTGAGATGTGCTTCAATGGCATCCCGTTTTCGGTGATAAACAGGTCGAGCTTTTAGATCAGACTTGGCCATACGGAAGGATGCTTCCACCTGGAAGAGTTGATGGTAACAAGCTATCACCTCATCATCGGGAATGTCCAGATTGGTCACATAACCTTTAATCCCAGCCAATGCCCTGGCTTTGTCAATCAGTTCCAGGTTCAAACGCTTGCTTTGTGCATCAATGGTCAGAAACCTGGTTCTGTTGGTAGCAATCTGACCAGCCAGAGCTTTCTTCGCCTTACTAATCTGTTTTTCAATATTCCTAAGATCTAAGGCAGCACGTTTGCTACAGTATTGATAGATGCTCCTGTATCCCTGCTGTGGCGAAACTACAATCTGCTGATCCCGCATCTGGTCAGTCTTTTGATATTCTTGTAAGGTATAAGACACCTTGTTCAAGCGCGAACCCACAATATAGCTGTAACCTGCTTCCGTGAGTGCCGCAAGATTACTGGCACTCAGCATGGCTGCGTCTGCCACCACAGTCACCTTATCCAGGTGATGTTCTGTCTGAAATGCCTGAATAATTGGCAAAATGGTCTTGGTCTCAGCCTTGTTGCCCTCAAAAC